>Ga0194126_10000067_pt1 | contig 143834 bp, 122 predicted proteins | sample TA2KigC150mmetaG_FD_148641 | JGI IMG/M metagenome (GOLD analysis project Ga0194126, IMG submission 148641) | Freshwater microbial communities from Lake Tanganyika, Tanzania - TA2015035 Kigoma Deep Cast 150m | ecosystem: Environmental > Aquatic > Freshwater > Lake | place: Tanzania: Lake... | reverse complement strand
CAAGCTTTATCAAGAGCTGCTCTCTGGGTTGTCACCACGTCATGCACGGTAATTGCTCCGTTCATCGCGCCATCCGACACATGGCCTCAAGCCGCCGCGCAGCAAACGAAGTCAGCCGGTCAGCATATCGAAGAAGGCAGGGCGCTCCTCCAAAAAAACAAGTACGCGCCGGCCATCCAACGCCTTTCCGGGGCATTGAGGTTGGATCCCAAAGCCGCGGAAGCTTACCTCCTGCGCGGCCAAGCCTACGGAAAATTAGGGAATCATCTCCGTGCGATAAAAGACCTCTCCCAATATGTGGAGCTTCAGCCCACGGATCCGAGCGGCTATATCTCGCGAGCCGACACTTACAATGCAATTCAGGAACATGAGACTGCTCTGGAGGACTATAGCAAGGCCGCGACCCTAGCGCCTAACCGGACCGAAGTCTACGTGGGACGAGGCCTGGCCCTTGCGGGGCTGGGCAAATATCAGGATGCCATCAAAGATTACCAGCAGGCCCTTAAGCTGGATCCCGAGAACCTCGATGCATTGAGCAATCTCGGTCTTGCATTCATGGTGGCGGGAAAACCCACGAACGCTCTGACATACTTCGAACGAGCCCTGGCCCTGGAAAAGGACCCTGCATGGCGCGCGCGAATAACCGCCTGGATCCACGAATTGCGGGCAAAGGCTCCGGCCCGGAAACTAGAAGAGCCTCAAGACACATCCCCTCCTGCCTCAGGCCCGAGAAGGCTCTGGTAGAAGCGGTTGCTAAATATTCCCTGAGGATTAATGGCTGAAGACCCCAGAAAAAAGAAACGCCCCGTGCTCGTGCCCGCGATTCTTATATCAATGGCCGTGGCGGGGCTGGCAGCAGGCCTCTTTGGTCTCGGCGGATATTCACTCACACCGCAAAAGCTGTATGCCAAGCTGGGGTTACCTCTGATTCGACTCCTCTGTTATCTGGCCGCAGGGCTCTTCGTGGGGCAGCTTATCGAGAGCTTGGGCTGGACCTCAAAAATCGCTCGATGGATTCGGCCGCTTACCCGCTGGGGCAGGCTCAAGGAAGAGAGCGCTGCGGCATTCGTGGCGAGTTTTGTTTCCGGCATTGTGGCCAACACCATGTTGATGAACGCGCTCCTGTCCGAGAAGATCACCAGACGAGAACTCAAGATTACTTACGTGCTCAATAACGGCCTTCCCATGTTTCTCGTGCACCTGCCCACCACGTTTTTCATTGTGGTGTCGCTGGCAGGGGGCGCGGGATTTGTTTACCTGGCCATCACCTTTGTCGCAGCATGTCTGAGGAGCTTTGGCGCGGTAGCTTTCGCTCGGATCACGCTTCCGCCTACTCCTGCCGCATTCGTTCAGGAGTCCCTACAGCAAGAGGCCGCGCGCGGCCGCCAGAATGCATTGCTCAGTAGGTTTGCCGACCGCTTCGTCCGGCTGGTTCTATACACGATTCCTATTTACGCGCTCATCTTCCTTCTCAATGAGTGGGGCGCGTTCACGTGGCTCCGGGACGCATTAGCCGCAAAGCTCGCGATCGGTTTGTTCCCTATAGAGGCGGCTGGTTTGGTGATCTTCGCGTTCGCGGCGGAGTTCGGTTCCGGCATGGCTGCTGCGGGCGCCATGCTTGATGGAGGGGCGCTCACCGTGAAACAGGCCGGCCTGGCGCTGGTCGTCGGCACGATTGTCTCGACTCCGATCAGGGCAATTCGCCATCAACTTCCGACTCATGCAGGAATTTTCAGCCTGGGACTTGGAAGTGAACTGCTCGCCTTGAGCCAGGGCCTGCGGGTAATCACCCTCGCTCTGGTTTCCCTCCCTTATGTGCTCTGGGGCTAGATTGAATCGCTGCCTTTTCCCGAAAAATTTTTCTTGACATCACACTTCCCCACGATATCATGTAATAGCGATGTCGTGAAACACCAGGAACATCCATGACACAAGACTCCCAAAAGGTTTGCTGCCGTCAAAGGTTTGAGGATCGCCCACTCCTCTCGGAGCAGACCGCCGGGGAGTTGGAGGCCCTCTTCAAAATACTCGGCAACAGATCACGGCTCAGGATGCTCCATGCAATCGTGCGCGCACAGGAGCTGTGCGTCGGCGACCTGGCCCAGCAGGTGGGCATGAAGCCCCAGGCCGTGTCTAATCAACTGCAACGACTTGTAGACCGCCGCATCGTTGCATACCGTCGAGAGGGCAACAACATCATCTATCGTATTGTGGATCCCTGCGTGAGAATGCTGCTCGACGTGGGCTTGTGCATCCTTGAAGACTGGTTGAGCGGCACGCTCACCGAGAGCACGCCGGAAGCCTTCGTGACTCTGGACGTGCGCGAAAATGTCTGAGCGCCAATTAGGCTGCCGCGGAAACGCGTCATAAGCATTGAGGAACAAACAATGACCAACCAATCGTCTCAAACCACTGATAGGAGCGCAGAACCTCAACCGCAGCAATGCTGCCAGGTATCGTGCTGCGCGCGTCCTGAAGAGCAGGCTCAGGCCGACTCTGCAAAAGTGACGACCGTTGCTTCCGGTTTACCCGATCCACGGCGGCCGTTTGTTACCGGTCACATCGAGACGGCCGTGGGAAGAGTCCCGCGAGTAGCTACGGAACTTACCTGGGCGGATCGCTCCGGAGCGCTCAAGGTGCGGTGGGGGATCGCTCGAATGAGGTATACGGTCGAGCCCGGTCTGTACGCGGTAGGCGCGCCCAACGCGACATCCCCTGTTTTCGTCTCCGCGAATTACAAATTGAGCTTTGACGCGCTGCGGGCCGAACTCGAGGGCATTTCCTCGTGGATCCTCGTGCTGGACACCAATGGAATCAACGTCTGGTGCGCCGCGGGCAAAGGGACGTTTTCCACTGATGAGCTGGTGAGACGCATCGAGCTCAGTCGCCTCTCGCAAGTGGTGAGCCATGGGCGGCTCATTCTGCCCCAGTTGGCCGGTCCTGGAGTGGCAGCTCACGAGGTGAAAAAGCGATCCGGCTTCAAGGTCATATACGGCCCTATTCAGGCCCGCGATATCCGTCCTTTCCTGGAAGCGGGAAACGAAGCCACTCCGGAGATGCGTCTGAAGACGTTTCCGATCCGCGAGCGAATTATCCTCATCCCGGTGGAACTGGTCGAAGCGCTCAAAGGAGCCGCGATTCTGCTTCCTGCATTCTTTTTTTTGGGAGGCTTGGGCGGCCCGGGAGACTTCTGGACGAACGCTTTGAATCATGGGCTGTTCGCGGTGATTGCGCTGGCGTTGGCTATTGCCGCGGGCGCAATCGTCACACCGACCCTCTTGCCCTGGCTGCCTGGGCGGGCCTTTGCCCTGAAGGGCTTCATTGCCGGGTTGACAATCGCGGCTATCCTGGTGGCTTCCAGACCCGAAGCATGGGCTTCTTGGCCGGGTCGCATGGAAATGATAGCCTGGCTTCTTTTGGTTCCCGCGCTGAGCGCATACTTGGGCATGAATTTTACGGGCGCGTCATCGTACACGTCGCTCTCCGGGGTAAGAAAGGAGATGCGGGTCGCGCTTCCCCTGCAAATTGCCGCAACAGCGGTGGGGTTAGTCCTCTGGTTTTGCTCCCGCTTCACAGCGTAAGGAGACTTCCATGAATAGAGCACGACAATTGGTGTATCTACGGAATGTGGTGACCTTGAATTTGGACAGTGGCAGGTGCTCAGGGTGCGGCGCCTGCATGGAAGTCTGCCCGCACGCCGTGCTGGCTCAGGAAAACGGAAAGGTCCGTATCCAAGATCGGGACGCGTGTATGGAATGCGGCGCGTGCGCTCGGAACTGCCCCATCGCGGCCATTTCGGTCCAAGCGGGCGTAGGTTGCGCCGCGGCTGTAATAAATACAGCTCTCGGACGAGGTGGATCTTCGGCATGTTGTTCGCTGGAGCCCGCAGCGCCTTCATGTGAGTGTTCGATCGAGAGTCAGGCGCCGCGGAAATCGAGTTGCTGATAGGAGTGGCAGCAAAACCCATATAGCGATTGCGGGAATTCTTGTCCGAGTGTCAAAAGCAGATCTTTCCGATTGGTAGGCGCCGGCCTCCGTGCCGCCACATTTTATGAGGCTGTCTCAAAAGTCCTGGTGCTGGGAATATCGTGCTACGATGCGTGGGTGGCCGGGACGTTATACGTCCCGGTGCCGCAGGCACGGGAGGTTTATTCTCTTGCCCGCTTGTCGAGCAATAAAGACAAAGGTCGTATATGCCGCCCAATAAACCTCCTGTCGCTACGCGACTTTGATGTGGAGCCGGCCCCTTATTTAAGTCAGTCTAACTACAAGATGATATAAATGAAGGCGGTACATTTAAATGAATACGGTTCAACCGAGAACCTGAAGATAGTGGACGGGCCCGTGCCGTTGCCTACGGAGGACTGAATCTGATATGAAAGCAGTACAACTGGATCAATTCGGCATGAGTTCTAATGCGTTGAATCTGCCGAAGGTGGGTCAAATCGGGATTCTCGTGTACGATGTTGAAAAGACCAGGGCGCACTACGAAAAGGTCTATGGTATCAAGCCGTGGATTGTTTTCGAAAAGAAACCTGAATTCACCATCGAAAAGACAGGGCCGGTCGATGCAACCCTCAAGATCGCAACGGCTTATTTGGGAACTGTGCAACTGGAGCTGATCCAGGTGGTGAGCGGCAGGAGCTATTACAACGAGACGCTTGATGTCCGAGAAGGTCTGCATCATCTCGGCTTCATGGTCAATGACCTTGAGAAGCGGCTCGAAATATGTAAGGCCAATGGAATAGGAGTCCTTCAGCGGGGGCAGATAAAACTGAAACTGATCACCGTGGATTACGCCTACCTCGACACAGCGGCCCAGGGGGGAATCATATTTGAACTCATCCAGACGCGCATCGGTCCGATAAAGATGAAGATGAACCGGCTCAACCACCGGATCTCAGCTTGGACAGGAATTCAATAGAACCCTTGTTCGGTTCCGACGGTATCGCGGCAAGAAAGCCTTTTTCATAATCGCGCCATGAAGAGAGAGAATATGATTGGATCGTCTGATAAGAAAGGGGAAGGCCATGCCGGTTTATAGGAACGCTCAGGAGTTTGAGGACATTCTCACCGCGCTTTGGACCAAGATTTTCGCATCCCCCGAAATCATGCAGGGCCTGGAAGGCGAGAAACTGATCGTCAAGTTTCGGTTCAGCGACTTTCAGCAGGAGCTGTTCATTGATTCTACCGGCGAGTCGCCTGAGCTTCGATGGAACCCCGGCGAACACGCCCCTTTTGACGTCGAGATGATCCTCGCGTCGGACACCAGCCACAAATTCTGGATGCAGGACCTCAATGTTCCGTTGGCCATTGGAACACGAAAAATCGTGGCCAAAGGGTCCGTTCAGAAGGCGCTGAAGCTCATACCTGCCCTGAAGCCTGCTTTCGCGCTCTACCCTGAGATTCTCAAAGAATTCGGCAGGGACGATCTTCTGAAAAAGACCACCGCGAGCACCAGAAAGAGGGGCTGGCTGGCCCGCTTGTTCTCGTCAAAACGAAGGTCCGATGCCTATGATTTGGCCCTCTTGCCCGGCTTTCCGATTCCGTTAACCGACGGCAAACCGGAAACAATCAAAGATGAGATAGCGCAAACAGCCGACCCTCAGCCCTCGGATATTGATCTCTTCACGGCCATGATCAGGATCAGAGAGTTTGAGAGGCGCCTCTCCCATGCGTTCAAAGCAGGTGAGATCCCCTCCGAGGCGATTCATCTCTCGATTGGACAGGAAGCTGTTGCAGCCGGAGTATGCCTGAATCTCAGGGATACGGACTATCTCAATACGACTCACAGGGGACACGGACACATACTTGCCAAGGGCGCGGACATCAGGGGAATGATGGCCGAAATCTACGGCAAGGCCAACGGCCTCTGCCGGGGGTTGGGGGGCTCCATGCACGTGACCGACAGGAAGAAGGGTGTCTTGGGCGCAAACGGCATTGTGGGAGCGGGCTATCTCTTGGCGATGGGCGCGGGTCTTTCGATCAAGAACGAGCAGGGCTCGGACGCCATATCCGTTGTCATTGCCGGGGATGGGTCGGTCAATCAGGGGATGTTCCATGAGGCCATGAATATGATCTCGGTCTTTGAACTGCCTGTTTTCGTAGTGGTTGAAAACAATCTGTACGGCGAATTCACGTCGGTTGAAAGGCACTCAGGGGAACCGGAACTGTTCAAAAGGGCTCATGCGTACCGCATTGAGAGCGATCGCGTGGACGGTAACGATGTGCGACGCGTTTCGGCAAAAGTCAGAGAAATAGTGCAAAAGATGCGCAAAGATCGAAAGCCGAGGCTCGTGGAGCTGATGACGTATCGCTGGCACGGACACATGGAAGGCGACCCGGAGGCGTACCGAAGCAAAGAGGAGGTCTCCAGGCATAAGGAACTGGACCCCATCGCGAGCTTTGAGAAAGCGCTTCTCGCTGAAGGGGTGGTCCAACAGAAGGATCTGGATGCAATCCGAACCTCCGCGGCGCAGGAAGTCAAGGACGCTGCGCAATACGCGATCAATTCGCCGTCTCCGGAACAATCTGCCCTCACTGAGCACATCTACGCCCCGGACGACAAGAGGCTCCTTTCGGGCTCCTTTGACCCTGGCGCCCGGGAAGTGCGTCAAATGTCGGTTTCCCAAGCCATCAATCAGGCAATTGCTGAGGAGATGGAAAGGGACGAGCAGGTGTTTCTGTGGGGCGAAGACGTTTCTCTCGGAGGGTACTTCAACGTCACCAGTGGGCTGATCGACAGATTCGGTCCTTCCAGGATCATTGATACGCCCATAAGCGAGAACGGCATTGTAGGAGGGGCAGTGGGCGCGGCCGTGACAGGCAGCCGCCCTATTTGCGAGATCCTGTTCGCGGACTTCCTCACCTGCTGCATGGACCCCATAATGAACCAGGCGGCCAAGATCCATTTCATGACGGGTGGTCAGGTATCCGCGCCCCTGACCATTCGCACTCCGGTCGGCAGCGGGATCGGCATGGCAGCTCAGCATTCGCAATCCATGGAGCGTTTCTTCTTCGGTATCCCGGGACTCATCGTGGTGACCGTCTCAGACGCGTTTACAGCCAAAGGCCTGATGAAAGCGGCAATCCGGTCGAACAATCCTGTGCTCGTGTTCGAGCACAAACTCCTTTACGCGGAATCCGGCGATGTTCCCGTTGAAGATTACACTTTGCCCCTTGGCAAGGCCCGAATAGTCCTTGCCGGAGACGACGTCACCATAGTGACCTATTCCCTTGGGGTCGGCATTGCCATCAAGGCGTCAGAGCTGCTCGCACAAAAGGGAATCAGCATTGAAGTCATCGACCTGGCCACCCTGTGCCCAATGGACACCGAGACTATCCTCCAGTCGGTCCGCAAGACAGGTCATTTGGTCGTCTTGGAAGAGGCTCTCTTTAGCGGCAGCGTGGGTTCCGAGGTCGTCTCCAGGGTTGCTCTTGCGGGCTTTGGTCTGCTCAAGAAGGCGCCGGTGAAAATCTGCGCGGCTGATTGCCCGATCCCGTACGCTAAGAACCTGGAAGTCTCCATGTTGCCCGCGCCTGAGAAGGTTGTGGAAAGCATAGAAGCCCTCCTGAGATAACCGGTGACATCCCGAGTTCCGGATCCGATGAATATGAGCGATTAAGCGCCTGTCCCTTCACTGATCAGCGCTGTTAGTTCGGCAGAATGGACACTACGTAATTTGCCCCATAGGGTCGCAACATATGGCATGCGTTGTTCGGACTGCAGTCAGTCGGATCTCGCGGCATCCCGCAACCGGGCTTGTCGGAATCGTTGCAAAGGTCGCACTTGAGTGGGTAAACACCTGCCTTGTTCTTATTGCCCGTTGCGCCACCTACCCGGATGGGCGGCATGTCTGCACCAGAGGAACCGATCTCCATCGGGTAGTTGAAGCCGTTAACGAGGCTGATATCCATCCAATCTCCCTGCCAGCCCTGAAGGGTGAATTCCGCAATGGTTTGCGGACAGTTCCATGTGCACTGGTCCGCGGAGAATGCGGGGCTAACCTGACCTTTCTTTGGATCAAAATTGATAACAACCTGTTCCCCGGGTTTTAAGGATCGGTACAGGATGTTCCCTTCCGCATTACAGGAAGAGGGAGCTACCGAGAAGTCAGGAAAATCCTTGGAAGAATACTTTCCCCACCCGACAGGACCTATGAACCCCATGTAGAGCGTCACCGGCGCCGACCGCTTGTTCACTACGGTTATAGTCTGACTATTCGAGGCGAGTAAAACGCCGTGAGTCGTATGCCGCCAATGCCTGTCAACGTTGTCAGTTAGTCGGCTAAAATTCCTCGGACTGTTAAAAAGTGGCTCAGGCGTCACGAACGGATTCCGCCCCCTCAGCAAGTTCTCCAACTGAAAACCAACGTTAAGAAATGCGCTCACGGTCTGATAGGAATCATTGGCCGGATCGTACGCGGTTTCGCATTTAGCCGACAGAACTCCATTGGCGCTCTTGAGTTCCATTCCCGCCTGCCACCCCCACACGCCTCCTCCGTCATCGAACTTGTACGCCGTTCCGTAGAGACGTAGGTCCGGACCGCCGTCGAACAATTGATGCGAGTAACCCGCCTGAAGATAGAAGTTGTCAAGTCCGTCGCGAGACTCGTTCACGAGCGCGCCGTCGTTGGAGAGATCACCGTACCAGTTAGCATTTATGTCAACAGCATCGTGACCGTAGAGCAATGCGGCCATCTCAAAACCCGCTCCCCATGATGAGAGCCATTGATTGGCATACCGGGCCGCGTCATAAAAGCAGTTGAGGCCTATAAGGGTCGTTCTTCTTAGGATGGTTCGATACCCGCCCCCCATTGACAGATAAAGCTGATCGTCCGCCTTTTCGATTGACTTCGTCGAGAAGCCCAGCAGTTCGGAATGAGCCTCCCCGAAAATGATGCTGTCTTCTCCCAGCCTAATCGGCAGAACGTAGTCAAGTGTGTAGTAGCCCGCCCTCCAGTTCTTGTCGGAGTAGTAGACGTAACCGCCCTGCAGGTTCGGGATATCTTTTCGTGAAGAAGTCCCCAGGAGCGGGATTTCGGATCCTGTGGGGCCTCTGCAGTTTGTGCGCGCGGGGTCAAATGCGTTGGGCGGGACGAGACTGAGGCTGTCTCGCCTGAGGAGAGAGGGAGCCGAGTACGGGCTCGACTGCAATCCTTGCGCAAATACATAAGAATCCATACACAGGGTCATGACAAACCCTAAGAATGCAACCCAATAGAGTTTCCGCATACGTGTCTCCAACGAAGCCCGAAAATGATAACGGGCGGCCTTGCGTAGTCACGACAACCCATCCACGGTCAATTGATCCTTCGGCACCAATGTAGTCGAAGGATCTATTTGTATTATAGTCAGTTAGGATAATTATCTCAAGTAAAAGCTGGGCTATTTGAAAAGGGGCAGGCGGCCCGGAAACCCGGCCTCTGTGGTACGTTTGCCGCATGAGAGGCATCGTTGTGAGGGAGCTTTCCGGCGCCTTGTCCCAGAGATGACTTGTTCCGGGGTCTGTCGTGTAGTATGAGGCGGCCTCCCCGTCCCAAGCTCACGAGAGCGGGCGCCTTCGTATCGATTTTCGGGTGCGAACGTGACTGTTGACAAGTGGGACCGAGCGCCGGAAGGCCCGGATCGCACGTCCCCGAACCCACGGGTGTAGGAGGAGGATCATGGCGGATTCCAAGCGCATCTTCATTACCGGAGCCGGATCGGGGATAGGAAGGGCGACAGCGCTCTATTTTGCCCAGAGGGGCTGGTTCGTGGGGTTATACGACATCAACGAATCGGAGCTGGAAAAGGCTGCAAAGGATCTGGAAAGAGATCGGACCTGTTTTCGGAAACTGGACGTGACCGACGTGGAGCAGGTGAAGGCTGCGTTGGAAGATTTCTGCCAACGCACTGAAGGCAAGATGGACGTGCTCTTCAACTGCGCGGGCGTTCTGAAGACAGGAGCGTTTGAATCGATACCTTTCGATTCTCACAAAATGATAACCAGGGTGAACGCAGAGGGAGTGCTCAATTGCACGTACCACGCGTTCCCGTACCTTCGGAACACCAAACCCGCCATGGTGATCAGCATGGCCTCTGCTTCCGCGCTTTACGGCACTCCTGATTACGCCACCTATTCATCGACGAAATTCTGGGTGCGAGGCTTCACGGAGGCCCTGAATATCGAGTGGGAGCGTCACGGCATTCACGTGTGTGACATTCTGACGCCTTTTGTCGACACACCGCTCCTGCACGGCGATAATTCAGGCGCGATAAAGTCCCTCGGCGTTAAGTTGACTACAGACGATCTGGCTCAGGTGGTGTGGCAGGCCGCGCATGGTCGCAGGGTCCACTGGATCGTGACACCGTATTTCAAATTCAATTGGATTGTGGCTAGGAGGCTGCCCGATCGGCTGGCGAAAATGATAATGAAGCGCATATGCGGATATTGAGGTCCAAGAGCTCGATCCAAAGGGAATTCCACGAAAGGCTCAGTAGCAAATCTTGTACCCCTGGTCTTCCAGGTCTCTGATCAATTCACGGCCTTCCTCGTCCGACGCGACGGGTATCCAGAGGCCAAACCCTGTCACAACCAACTGGTCGCCTTCCCGATGGAGCCGGAGCGGCCCGCCGGATGACCGTTTGCTTTCAGAGGGGCTGTGCTGATCCTCGTTCATTTCAACAAAAACTCCCTCACCGCGGCATTGAACTTGGCAGACTCCTCCATGAAGAAACAATGACGGCAACCTTCAAAGAGTTCCAGGCGCGCGTGGGGAATCAGTTCCTTGAGCGTCGATGAATTCTGCGACGGCACCAGATGATCGTCGTTCCCGGCCATTATCAAGGTTGGCGCATTTATCTTTTTAAGCCGGTCCGTAGTATCATGTTTCAAACAGGCGTTGAATTGCCGAAAAAACGCGTCCGGCGGTTGATAATACCGAAGTGATATTTCAACGAACTGCTCGATCCAATCCGGCTGCTCGCTGATAAATCTGTCGGAAAAATACAGGTCCACGTCCTTTCTGAGGATCTGTTCCGGCGCCAGCCCCTTGTTCGCGGTGAATTTCTCCATCCGTTCCGGCGACATGATCGCTGCTCGCGTCCCCCCGCAACTGGTACAGCCTAGGATCAAGCGGTTCACCTTTGCCGGATAATTGATCGCGAGTTCCTGCGCGATGTATCCACCCATAGAAATGCCCAAGATATGGGCCCGGCCTATGCCGAGAAAATCCATGAGGGCCGCGGTGTCGTCAGCAAAGAGCCGAATTGAGTATTCCATATCGGGCTTGTCCGATCGGCCCGCGCCCCTGTTGTCGAACGCCACCACTCGGAAATGCTTGGATAGCTCAGGGACTTGAAGATGCCACCATTCCGCGTTCCTGCGCAAGCCCATGATCAGGACCAAGGGCGCGCCGTTGCCATGAACTTCGTAATAGATGTCTATGCCGTTTACGTGAGCTGTGGACATGTGATTTTCTCTACTTTCACCGCTTATCGGGGTTCCGACTCGTGACGATGTTGGAAACATGGGATTTCTTGCGGAGTAGTTAGGGAAAATCCCCCTGTATCCCCCTTTAGAAAAGGGGGAGGCTGAGGACCCCCCCTTGTTAAAGGGGGGCTGGGGGGATTGGAAGGCTCTCCCTGGCCACTTCTTCAAAAGCTCCTAAATCCTGCAACTTCTTCTAGTCCTTATCCTTATGCCAGTTTTTCATGTGGTCCACGTGCGTTTTGAGGTACGCGCCCGGCTCGAAGTAGCGGTCGTAAAACTCCAGATCAAGATGATGCGCCTGTAAGAAAATGAACGCCAGAATTGTGGGGACGGTCCCCGGGAATTTGCCGAAACGGTCCAGGGTGTACTGAGCTTGCAGCGCAACGCACTCTTTGAATTCTTCGCTATGGATTTGCGCCGCGGCTCGTACTTTTGACGATTCCTTCCACGGACCCGGAGTGTCGCAATGGAACGGACCGTTCGGGCCGAACTTCCGTTGAGCAAAGGCTTCCACCGCGGCCCGCATGTCAGGGTAGTGGGGCGGACAGAAGCCTTCGAATACTCCCGGAAGCCCTGTGGGATTGGGAAGGGTCCAGCGCTGGTCCTTATCGTACCGGAATCCCAATCCAGGCACGTTTGGGTCACCGCCGGCGCCCAGAATTGAATAGGGATCCATCCCGTTGAACATCCACCCGCCGAGGCCCATTGCCTGCAACATAAGCATCCCTGCATAGCATGACGCGACAAGCTCTGTGGCGCTTTCCATCAGCGAGTACTGCTCAACAAAGCTTATAGGAAGCACATTAACCGGATCGCAGATCTTCCCAAAGCGCTCCAATCCCAGGATCGGCTCTTTGTTGATGTCGTCGTACAGGCAGTAGCCATTTTGTAAGCCAAAGCAAAGGTTGGCGATATGGTGCTGGGCAACATCCGCGACAGGAATTGCCAGCATACTCCCTGGCCGGTTGGCCACCCATAGGTTGTGCCCGGAAATGTGGGGCTCCACAGCCGGGAGATACAGGCGCCCATCGGCCAATTTTCGGACGCGCTTGCGGTGAGCTTCCACGAGGGAGTATAAATCGGACATCTCTTGAACAGGCCTGTCCAAGAGCGCGGGGGCATCGCGGGTTTCAAAAAAATAGACCCCCTCGTCGTCGGTGAAAAAGATCTCGCTGGTATGAAAGCCCGCGGCTGAAGGGAACGTGCGTCCGCCCGCGGCCGCGGAATAGTTTGGGAGGCGCGGCGCGTAGTAGGGATTGTGTATGATCGCATAATTCCAGCCTGTATTTCCGGCCATTGCGGTGAGAACAATCATCTTCTCGATTTCGGTGAGCGGCATGGGTTCATGCCGGGAGGTAAACGCCAGAGGCCCATCAGGGATGGACGCGCCCAGAAGGAATCGGCGGGCGCGGCGACCGAAAAGCGCTTGTACAAGCGGAAATTCGAAAGCTACCTGCAATCCGTTTCGGCGCTCTTCAATTTCCATTTTCTCCCCCGTTCTTCGACCGTGTGATCAAAATTTCCGGCCCATTCCCACAGAAGCAATGCCGTTTCGTCTAATTCAAACGTATAGCCCTCATTCAGCCCGTCGGTCAACGCGAATTAGAGGAGCCGCTCGACGCCGAGGCTTTGCCCACAACTGAGGTTCCGGCGACCTTACTATGAAAAAAAGGTTCCCTTTAGTCGAACGGGCATGGGAGAATCGTGGGGAGGGCCTGCCCTGAGAACCAAGAACGAGCCTTCGTGGCGCTCGGGAGCAGGGCAAAGAAGTGAACCGAATGCTGAGAACTCCGGACCTGTCTGTTCCGGGAGAGCAACTGAACCTATTCGGATTGGAAGGGAGACAGCGCTATGGGAAGAGGGAAATGCTATCCGCAGGTTCTTGTTCTGGCCTTTACTCTTGTGCTGAGTGGGTTTGTCTTGCCTGCTCTTGTCGCCGCGGTTGAGCTAACCGTGTCCCTGCGCCACGACGAGTTCTATCCCTCGGAGGAGGAAGGATTATGGACCGTCAACGTTCGATTCAACCATCCGGTCTTCCCGTCGGACGCGACAGCGGGCATCAAGGTGACTCGTGACGGCAAGGACGAAAGCTTCGAACTTCTGGATCATACGACCAATGCGAAGGCGAAAGAAGCTTCTCGAAGCTTCATTATACGTCCGGAAAAAAAATCCACCGAGCCCGCCAAGATAGTGATTACGGTTCAGAAAGGCCTCGCAGATTCCACGGGTCGGCAGCTCCTGGCCCGCGATTACCGGTACGAGTTCTCCAGCATCGAAAAGATAGCGGTCTCGGACATTTCCACCTTTTACCGCTCCCCGACGGAAAAGGGGCTCCAAGTCACATTTACCGGAGAGATCTCCACGGCGGAACTGAGGCAGGCATTGACCATTCGGCCGTCGGCGCCGAACATGCGCATTGTCAAGCAGTACGCCTACAGCTTTCGCGTAACGGCTGACTTCGAATATGGGAAAAACTACGAAGCAGTAATCAGCTCGATCAAGGTAAGAGACGGCCGAGCCATCGTCGCGGATCGGAAGTACACCTTTTCCGGTCCGGGGATAGCGCCCAAAATCGAGCTTAGCAGCAAACAATCCGTTATCGAGCTCCGATCCCGTCAACTGCTTCCCTTGACTTTGAGCAATGTCACCAAGGTACAGTGCGATCTCAAACAGATCCCGCCGTATCTGATCCCTGAATTCTCTGCGGCCGCGGAGGCCAAAGGAGGTCTTGAAAAGTGGCCTGAAAGCCAGCGAAAAGAGGCTCTGGAAAAGCTGGTGAAGACCGGCAAGGTCCCCGCGGTTTTCGGCAAGGGCTTTATTACGGACTCTGAGGTCTTTTTCGCGCGTTCCGCTCGGGAGGGCGTGTTCGGCTATTCACTGCCGATCTCTTTCCGTAAGGCTTCGGAGACCGGCGGCATGTGGTGGACCACCCTTACCGACCCGGACAAGGTTTTTGCCGGCCGCGCAACCAGACCCCTCCAGATAACGGATCTCTCCATCACTTATAAGGTGTCCGCCAAGACTTTGCTGCTCTGGGTGACATCTATGTACACCGGGCAGCCGGTGGCCGCTGTTGACGTGCTCATTCAGCAGGCGGACGGGTACGCTTTTTTTGTGGGCAAGAGCGATGCCCAGGGATTGTTGGCCCTGAAAGACGGCCAGCAGTTCATTTCGGTTCACGTGGGCAATGAAGCAGCCGGTCTTGCGAATCGCAAATTTAGTGTCTCGAACGTCAGGTGGGCGATTGCGGCCAAAGACAACGATTGCGCGGCGGTAAACATAGGCCAGGTCCGCTTGAAGCCTTTCGCCGTGGCTCAAACCGAATGGGTCGAACCTGATCCCAAGTCAATCAAAGGTTATCTCTTTACGGAGCGCGGTATTTATCAGCCGGGAGAAACCGTATTCTTCAAGGGTGTGGTCCGAGGCTATGAAGGCGGGAAGATTGTCACTCCCGTGGGGAAAGAAGTGGAGCTCGAAATCGCGGATCCACGCGGAGACGTCCAATACAGCCAGAAGCTCGCCCTCAACGATTTCGGCACGTGTAACGACTCGTTTGAGGTGAAGAAATTTTTTCCTGTGGGAACGTACAACCTCACCGGAAAAATTAAAACCAGCGACACCAAAGAAGTTTCTTTCAGCCGCGCGTTTCAGGTGCAGGAATATAAGATCCCTCGTCATTACGTTTCGCTCTCCGTGAAGAAGGAAGAGCGCGTGAGCAAGGAATACGTAACCCTGGAAAGGCGGATGGAGTTCCTAAAGGTCGAGGCCAAGGCAAGCTATTACGCAGGCGGACCGGTTAAGCTGGCTCGAGCCCGGTGGAAGGCCACTCTTGTGCCGGTGACAAGTAAGGCGCCCGGCCTGGACGGATTTATCTTCGGCAATGAAGACGAGCAAGAGCAGTTCCTGGAATCAGGCGAGTCCGTGCTCGACCGGACCGGCAAGATGGATTTGACCATCCCGTTGGATAGTCGCATGCTCACAGGCTTGTACGGGGTCAAAATAGCGGTGACGGCGCTGGATGTGGATGGCGAGCCGGCCACCGAAGTCACCACGTACAAGCCCACTCCGCGGCTCCTCGTGGGCATCTCCGCGCATCCCACCAAGGTTCAATCCGGATACGCGCCGACCCTTAAGGTCATTGTGGTGACACAAGACGGCAAGAAGCTTCCCAAAGGGGAAGTTCAAGCCAGTCTCATGGAAAAGAAGTACTTCTACACCCAGAAGCGGGATGAAACAGGGCAACTGAACTATCTCTGGGAAGAAGGCTGGGTGAAATCCTTGTCTTCCCGTCATCCCATCGTTAACGGCGAAGCCACGTACGAGCTCCAGCTCAGCGATGCGGGCAAGTACATGGTCGCGTTCACGTACCAGGATGACAAGGGCGCCTACACCAGTCAGACCATGTTCCAGGTGGGTTGGGAGGAGTACGACCGCTGGATTAGAGACCGCAGTAAGGAAGAGCGACCCTTGACGAGCAACGAGATACTCCTGGCGCTCACGAAAAAAGAATATTCGGTGGGCGAAGCCGTCCGTGTCGATTTTCACGCTCAGCGGCCGCTGAAGAAATGTCTCGTGACATTGGAGAAGGAAGACATCCTCAGTTATCGGGTCATCGACGTGACCGGAAAGGCAGGCCAGTATGAATTCGCCACCACGGCAGCGTTCCTTCCCAATGTGTACGTTTCCGTCGTGGCAACCGCGGCCCGAGGCGATTTTCCCGTGTACCAGACTCAAACGGACATGGATGCGCCAAGCTTGTTCTTTGGCTATACGGATGTCCGCGTTCGCACGGAAGTGAAACCGCTCGGGGTGAAGATCTCTCCTCAGGTGTCGGAATTGAAGAGCAGACCCGGCGAAAAGGTGAGCCTGAATTTCCGGGTCGCGGACGATAAGGATAAGGGAGTGCTCTCAGAGCTGGCTGTCTGCGTTGTGGATGAAGCGATCCTCGCGCTCACCGCTTTTAAGACGCCTGAGCTTTCCTCGTTGACCGACTTTGATTTGCCGCTTTCAGTCTTCTCGGGAGACCTAAGGCTCGCCCTGATCACACAAGACCTCTTCAGGATACTTTCCACTCGGCCGCTCACCGGAGGGGACGAGGGGTTGGGAGAGGTCGTCTCTACCCTTCGGAAGCGATTCGATCCGGTCGCGTATTTCAACCCTGCATTGCTGACGGACGCGTCGGGGCAAGTCTCGGTTGAATTCACGCTGCCCGACACCACCACTACATATCGGGTCTACGCGGTGGTTTGCGACAAGAGCGCCGGCTTTGCTTCTGCGGATCGCAAGATGCTCGTCGCGAAAGAGTTCTTTGTGGAGCCTTCCCTGCCTCGTTTTGCGATTCCGGGTGACAAGGTCACCTTTCCTGTGGTGGTCCAGAATCAGACCGACTCTCCCGGCGAAGCCACGCTGCAGGTTCAGACGTCCCCGAACCTGAGCGCGACCCTGGCGCAGTCAAAGATTAAGCTGGAAGCCAACTCAAGCGGCGTCTCTCCCTGCGCGGTTGACGTGACCGGCGGCCAGGCCGCGGGCAAGTTTACCTTCCGGGGAAGATTCGGCGTCTTTGCCGATGCCATTGAGAAGACCATGCCGATTCATTCACGATATCTTCCGGTGAACCGCGTCACTGTGGGGCATTTCGTCAAAGACGCGCGTATCAACGCGGAATTGCCGGAGATCTTAAAAAAGCTCAAGTCGGAAGAAATCAATCCGGGCGACTTCCAGGCGCGCCTCAACTTGACCACAAACAACTGGAACAAGATAGCTCCAGGGCTCAAGTACCTGCTACACTTCCCCTTTGGATGCGTTGAGCAGACCAGTTCAGGCATCATCCCCTTGGCAGGCTTGAGAGATGTCGTGAAGGCCGGCTTGGCGCCGGACATCACGATAGAAAAGGTGGATAAGTATCTGGAGCCCGGGATCGCCCGGCTCCTCTCTATGCAACTCACGAGCGGAGGCTTCGCATATTGGCCCGGAAGTCTCGAAGGCTCATGGTGGGGGAGCTTGTACGCGACAATTGCCCTGACCTTTGCGCAGCAAGCCGGATATGACGTGCCTGAGAACAATCTCGAATCGGCCCTGAAATATGTCAAAGATAGTCTGTTCGGCGATCGGGAGCGGACCAGGCCCAGGTGGCGAGACCAGGAGTGGACCAGAGAGCTGGCCGTGTACTCTTTGGCCGTAAACGGTTTGATCTCCGAGGCGGAGCTTTCTCGATTCATGGAGCGTTACGATTCCCTGAACGCTCAAGGCAAGGCGCTGCTACTGCTCGCGGCTCATCACGTCGGATCCATGTCCGATGAGGCTCTGCGAAAGCGAGTGGCTGAGCTGGACCCTCAAGACGATCCTGAGCGCTGGAACTATTACGACTCCAGTTACCGGGCCATCGCGGTCTGCCTACTGGCAGCGGTGGAAACAAAAGCTCCGACGAAGAAAAAGGACACATGGGCTGGCTACCTGATCAAAGGGCTCAAACCCGAAGGGCGGTGGCACTCCACCGCGGACACCGGCTGGTGCCTCCTGGCGCTGGGCAGCTACTTCGCGGAGCAGCCTTCGCAAGGGAAGAAGAATATCCCATGCCGCATCGAATACGCGGGCGAAAAGCCCAATGATATGGTTGTTGGAGACATGGGCGTGGACGTGGAGTTCGACCCGCGAAAGCTCCTGGAGCATAGGGAGATTAAGCTGACATCGCCCGATCAGGATCTCCTCAATTACACACTCTATCTCACGTATCCCGACCTGGCTTCCGATCCGGCCGATCTCGGGGCGGGTTTCTCGCTCAACAAACGGATCGAGAACCTGAACGGCAAGAAAGAGATCCGAGTAGGCGACGTGATCCGGGTGACGCTCCATGTTGAAATACCATATGGGCCTAAAGCTCGACGATACAGAGACGTGGAGTACGTGGCGCTCGTTGATCCGTTACCTGCCGGTCTGGTAGCCATCAATTCCGAGTTGCAGACCGAAGGAGCGCTAAGAGAGGGAGCGGAGCCGGCCGAACGTGACTCCTGGAGGGACGGCTTCTTTGATTTCACACCGTCACACTTGGAGATGCGAGCGGATCGGGTGAATGTGTTCAAGAACAGAGCTTGGCCGGGAACGTACAGGTTCTCGTATCTCGCCAGGGCCGCGGCTGAAGGGGACTTCTGGATGAGAGGTTCCCGCGTCTCGCTCATGTACAATCCTGACGTCTTTGGGAAGACAAAACCCGAGAGAGTCATGATTCTGCCTCCGGAGAAGTAATCTTGTGAACCTTGCCTTTGATGTGAATCGCGCCCGGGAGGAGACTCCCGGGTGCGAAAACGTGCTCCACTTCAATAATGCGGGCGCGGCCCTTATGCCGCGGCAGGTGCTGGACGCGGTCACGAATCATCTCAAACTGGAAGCGGCCATCGGCGGTTACGAAGCCCTAGAAGCCTCAGCCGAACGGGTGGAACACGTATACGACGCGGCCGCGGAACTCATCGGGTGCTCGAGAGATGAGATCGCTATTGTTGAAAACGCGACCCGCGCATGGGACATGGCCTTCTATGCAATTCCATTCAATCCCGGCGATCGAATCCTCACGTCCATGGCCGAGTATGCGAGCAATTTCATTGCGCACCTCCAGGTCGCCAAAAAGACCGGGGCCCGCGTGGAGGTGATACCCGGCGACGCGGACGGCTGTATCTCGCTGGAAGAGCTGGAACGGGCAATGGATGAACGAGTGAAACTCGTGTCGCTCACCCATATCCCCACCAATGGAGGCTTGGTCAATCCAGCCGAAGAAGTGGGCGCGATCGCGCGGCGTTGGGGCGCGCTCTATCTCTTGGATGCTTGTCAGTCCGTGGGTCAGATGCCGCTCGATGTGAATCGGCTCGGATGCCACATGCTCTCCGCGACGAGCCGCAAGTTTCTCAGAGGACCGCGAGGCATGGGATTTCTCTATATGAACCGGAATCTGATAAGCCGGCTCGAACCGCCGCTACTGGACGCTCACGCGGCCACCTGGACAAGCCCGGACCAATACGAGATCAGGCCGGACGCGCGGCGTTTCGAGAACTGGGAAGCGAACTACGCGGGCAAGATCGGTCTTGGGGTTGCCATAGACTATGCCCTGAGCTGGGGGATCGATTCCATATGGGTCCGCGTCTCAGCCCTTGCTCAAGAACTCAGACAGAGACTGGATGAGATTCCGCGGGTGACCGTGCGCGACCTGGGAAGAGAACGGTGCGGCATCGTCACGTTCTCGGTAGACGGCAAAAAGCCTGAGAAGATACGACAAGCTCTAAGAGACGTCCGCATGAACGTATCCGTGTCGCCGGCGCGCTTCACGCTCCTGGACATGAAGAGCCGAGGCCTCCACGACGGCCTGGTGCGTGCATCGGTCCATTACTACAATACGAGCGGCGAAATAGATCGATTCTGTCGAACCCTACAAGAAATGACTTAGTAAGCGCCGCAGCCGGCGCTGGCTGCGCGCGCCATCGGAGGGGCAGGATTCATGCCTGCCCGGTTTGGCTGACCGGTTACATGGAACCAAATTTCCTCGCCGACCACGAAACCGAGCTGACCCTCGCGATTTGTTCGGAGACGCCGAGCGTCTTGTGGGACAAGATAGCGGCCCTGGGGGAGCTGGGCGGTTTTGCTCTCATACCGGATCCGCCTCTCACTATCCACGACACATATTTCGACAAACAAGATCAGGCCCTGCGCCGGAGTTCCTGGGCTCTCCGTATCAGGATCGTCGGTGAGAAACGCTTGCTCACGGTCAAAGGACCCGCGACCATCATCGATTCCGGGATTATCAGTCGGACAGAAATCGAACGCGAGTGGTCCCGGCCTGCTTTGGCCGAGCTTCATAGGCTATTGGAAAAGCTGGGGGTTAGCGCTTCCGTGAAGTCGCAGCCATTCCGTGAAAACGATCCGGCGCTGACCTTGCTGGAACTGGGGCTGACTGTTATCCAGAAGCGTCACGTGCTCAGGCTCCCCAGGAGAGTGGCCCCGAAAGACGCAAGGGAACATGCGTGGGCTGAACTGGTCATTGACCGTGTTTCGTACGATTTTGGGGACCAAAGGGTGCGGCATTTCGAGCTCGAAATTGAGTTCCTCACTTCAACGCGGGCCTCCGAGCTCAGCCGTGTCGTGGACGCGCTGAAACACTTGTACGGAGAAGAACTTCGGACATGGCCTTACGGCAAACTTTCAACCGGACTTGCTATCCAGGCCCTCCTTCCCGACAACACTCTACGGGGGCTGATTCAAGCGGAGTGTCTTCTGCCGGCAGCGTATGACAAAATCGCCGCGATCCTCTCCCGAAGGCTCCCACCCGCGGAAAAACCCTCTTTTCTTTCGGAAGCTTGACACGCATCCCTCCACGCATAATAGTTGGGACGCGCATTGTGAGGCATGAGCGAACGAGAGGGCAATGCTCAAGAACACCTTTTGCCACATATCCGGAATCGGCCTCAAGACGGAGCGTAACCTCTGGTCGCAGGGCTTGCTTTCGTGGGATGACGTCCTGGACAGAAGTCCCGAGGGTATTCGTGGGCATAACGGACATGTGCTGCAATATCGGGTGCGAGATTCCTTGGAACAACTCCTTATGGGTAATGCCGCGTATTTCGCGCGGGCCCTCCCTCCAAGCGAAAAGTGGCGGCTTTACCCGGAATTCCGGCGCGAGACCGCGTACGTGGATATCGAGACATCCAGCGGAGGCGGCAACGGTAATTATATTACTACCATAGCGCTATACGACGGCGCTTCCGTATTATACTTCGTGCATGGATACAATCTGGGGATGTTCGCGGAGGAGATCGTCAAGTACAAGCTGATAGTGACCTACAACGGCAAGAGCTTCGATGTTCCGATCATCGAAGATTACTTCAAGATCAAACTTCCTCTGGCTCACATCGATCTCAGACATATCCTGCACAGCCTGGGCTATCGGGGCGGCTTGAAAGGGTGCGAACGACAGTTGGGATTGCACAGAAACGAGCTGGACGGCGTGAACGGATATTTTGCCGTGCTGCTCTGGCGGGACTACGTGCGGAACGGCAACCATAGGGCCCTGGACACACTGCTGGCGTACAATATCCTCGACGCGGTGAATCTTGAACCCCTCATGATTACCGCGTACAACCTTAAGTTGGCGGACACCCCCTTTGGAGAGACGCACCAGATCCCGGCCCCATCGGCCCCCCGGAATCCGTTCAAGCCTGATATCCTCACCATCGATCGACTCCGGAACGAGTACGGCCTAGTTTAGCAACGGTCTTGGGCATTGGTAGGCGCCGGCCTCCGCTCCGGCACATTTGTCTCATACAAATCAAGCAGTTGTGGCCGGTACGGCCTGCCTCTGGCAATCGGACAGGAATATTGGAAATTACTGTAAAGCTCGTTGGACGCTTCACTACGCCTAGTTGCGAGAGGCATGGTAAACGCGGGCGAATTCGAGGAATTCTTCATACGCTTCATCCAGATTATATCCAAGCTGGTCCGAATGCGTGGACATCCCCTGGTGGAACCACCGGCGCCAGTCACGTATGGTTTCCGGGTCTTCCCGGATCAGCTTCTCAAAGAGCTCGGTTCCCGGGTACGGCGTCACCATGTTGATCTCCACATGATCGGGTTGCGCCTCCATAATGAGCTGCTTTGAGAGTTCCACATCCTCTCTGGTCTCCCCGGGAAAGCCGATCATGAAAAACGCATGGGAGTGGATCCCTGCCTGCCTGAGCAATTTGACCGCCCGCTTCACGTCTTCGTTGGTTTCCCCTTTGTGGATCATGTCCAGGATCCGGGGACTCCCGCTTTCGACCCCTAGGGTCACTCGGCGAAAGTTCGCTTCTCGCATTTTCTGAACAAGCGCCTCGCTGAGCGTGTCAGCCCGAACCCCGCCGGTAAATTCAAAACAGTTGAGGCCGTGCGCCACGATCTGATCAAGCAGCTCCAAGGTGCGCGGCCGATTTACCGTGAAGGTGTCGTCCAGCGCTTTGACCACCCAGCGCCCCGGACGCTCGGCTGAATCCCGGGGCCCCAGCGCAGGATCGGGCGAATTCTCCGCCTCGTTCCTCAGGATCGTTAGCTCTCTAATGATCGACTCGACCGAACGGAAACGCACCGCGCGTCCCCAGATCGTCCTTGAGGCGCAATACGCGCATTGAAAGGGACAGCCTCTGCCTGTGATGATCACTTCGCCGAAATAATCGGATCTGTTGATGAACGAACGATCGGGGATCGGGAGTTCGTCCAAATCTCGGATCAGCGGGCCCCGAGCGTTGACATCAACTCCGCCACGATCCCTCCATGCCAAGGAAGGGATCTGCGCCAACGAGTCGCGGCCGGCCAACGCGTCCAAGACACGAACCAGGGTCACTTCACCTTCGCCGACGGCAGCCATGTCCGCGGAAGTGTAATTGAGGCTCTGTTGGGGAAGGGCGGTGGGATGACTCCCTCCCAAAATGACCGGATAGCCGTGCCTTTTCAGGCGACGCGCCATGATTCGGGCAGTGTCCATGTTGCCGGAATTGCAGGTTATGCCTACCAAATCAGGCCCTGTCGCAAGAATTCTCTTGTCCAGTTCTTGCCACAGCGCATGTTCCGGATCTGCCAGTATCCCAACCATCCGAGGGATGCCTCGGCGCATCACTTGTTCCGGGTCGCCGTCCGAGCCGCCCACCGGTTCAAGGCTCGACACGGAGACATTCTCGCCGTCAATCACAGCGACGTCGTGCTTGCTCCGCTCCCGCACATAAGTCGCGAGACTGAGCAGGTTCAGAGGATAGGTCTTCATCTTCGGCGTGGTAAGGCCGAAGAGCGCGTAAAAAGGTGGGCGTACTAGAACAACTTTCATTGCAACATCAAATATCGCCCCTTGCCCCGTAGGCGCTCAGATAAGGAATGGGCTTCTGTAACAACGAGTGCTCCTCACCCTCCCCCTACTCCCTCCCATCAAGGGAGGGGGGTCCAAAAACCCTCTCCCCTGGCGGGAGAGGGCAGGGTGAGGGGGAATCCTCAGTATCAACGGCCAACCCTATCTTAACGCTTGCGGGACTCATGGGGATTATAGGGACCTGTCGGGGAACTTCTTAAAAAGCTCACAAGCCTTGAACCCTGTTCTAGGCGTCTGGACCGAGGGCGCGGGTCAGCAATTCATGCCATGCCCCACACTCAGTAGCCTTGTCGGGCAGTTTGACCACCTTCCTCGAGCGCTTGAAGTCTACAAGACCCAGCTCGTCCAATCGGCTCAGGGCGCTGCGCACAGCCACTCCTGAGAATAACCGGCTCGGTGGGGTCCCGTCTCCACTGACGCGTTCCTGAGCTATCCGGCTCATATTCTTTGAGATCTCACGTTGACTCGCGCCGTCGGCCAACTCGCCGATCGCAGCGAAGGCCAGCTCGTACACTTCCAGCAAGTCTACGAGAAAGCCCTTCAGTTGTTTCAAGGGCTCGTTATTCTCGTTTGGCTCGCCCGACCACCCTGCCTCCCGGAAAAGCTCCAGCGTTGATTCCAGTATCTGCTCCTCCGGAATGAGCGGATCGACAATGATCTCCCGCGCGAAGAGACGCTTCAGGCGGAAGAACTCTTCTCGCATGGACGGGCTGAATGCTGACGCGTGGCTCTCGTGCTCCAGGAGTATCATCGCGACCAACGCTGCCGACCAGAGGTAGTTCACGAGGGAATTCCGGTAGAATTGAAGGTTAGGACGACCGGTTTCCTGGACAACGTACACCGGTCCCGGTTCCTCCGGGCTCCCGGGTTCCACATCAATAAAGCCTCTCAGACGAAAGATTCCCAGCGCAGCTTGAACCGCCTTCTCCCACTCGTCAAGGGAGTCTGCGAATTCAATTTGGACCCAACGGAGAGCCTGTGAAAAGGTTTCGATTGATGCCTGAAGTTCCCGATGGGTTACCCTCGGTTTTCGAGCACAGACCAAAGCGGAAGAAACGAGATCCACGGGTGTTACGACCCCCGCTCGGACAATCCCGTACATGAGATGGTAGGCGAAATCCTCCACCAATTGCGGGTCTGTCGCGGAAGGGCCCGCTTCCCGCCCGGTGAGTGACTGTAATTTGTTACGAAACCCCTGGTACGATATAGGCTCGTGGAATCGGACGTATATCCTGCCGTAACGCCTTCTAAATATCTTGCGTGCCTGGAGAAAAGAAAGGAGGCTCTCTTTCTCTTTCGCGGCGCCGGAAAGCTCTCTCAGATATGAGGATTCTTCGGGGATTTGCTCATAACCCATAAACGAAGGGACAAACTTCAGGTCTTCGACCGCGCCGTCATCCACCGCTTGCAGGAGGAAGCGGAGGAGCCCCAAGCGTGGTGGGAGCAACTTGCCGGTGCGGCTCCGCCCTCCTTCCATGTAGAATTTTATGTTGGACTGCTGGCGTAACAGCACCTTTATGTACCCCGCGAAGACTTGCGTATACAGCTCCAAACCCACAAACGTCCTCCGCAGGGAAAAGGCCCCTCCATTGCGAAGTATGGGTCCCACGGGCCAGAAGAACAAATTCTTGCCTGCCGCCACATACGGGACCGGCATGTAGTTCACAAAGATTAGCCAGCAGCCCAGCAGGTAGTCCATGTGGCTCTTATGACACGGCACGAACACGAGAGAGCCTTTCTCGTTCACTTTCTTGAGGTTCTCAAACTGCTCCGGTTTCGTGTCAATGCCGTCAAACACGTGCTTGAAAGTCCACTTGAGGATGTAATAGAGAAAGTGGTGGATTTGCAGGTGCGGGTCCGCGGCTATCTCCTCAACGTATGATTCGGCCTTTTTCCGAAGTTTTTCCGGGGAACTCTGCTCCTTGGACAGGAGTTCGGACATGGTTTCCTGCACCGCGGGTTCTCGGAGGACTTGCTCCTTGATTTCAGTCTTTGTCAACCTTTCAGGGCCTCGGCTCACCCGAATGCGCGCATTAACGGACTCAATGAGATCCTTGCGCAGCTCGAAGGGGAGTTCTTCCCACGACCTCTCCGCGCCGAACTCCTCAAAGCAACCAAGCAGCGGAATTGGCGTTCCTATGAGCAGCTCCGGCGCGGTCCACCTCCGAAACGCCAGCAAGAGTCTTCTGAGCGCGCCGGGTCTGTCAGGGTCCCCCAGAAACGTTTCCCAGAACGGTCGAATGGCGCGCCGAGGAGTCCGGTCATAGAGAATCACAAGGGGGACTATAGATATGCATCCGGTTACGCGTCCCTGGAGGTCGAGTATGATCCGAATAGGGTCACGATCCGGATGCACGTACCGGTCCCGGAATCCCGCATCATCCACCAGGAACGTAACCCCCGCCGCTCCCCGATCCATCACCTGCTTAAGCGCTTCTCCTTCATGCGGCGCGCCTTCCGGCCGCTTGCCTAACACTGCCTCGCATCGGTTTCGTGCGATCTGGAAGAGCTTTCTCAACGAACCGGTAACGAAGAGCGGCCGCCCGAGCACAAATCCGGGAATGGGAAGTCCAAGGCGGCAAAAGCGCATCCTCAGGAAATGAAGATCGTAAAGGCTGCGATACTTCATGGCGTAGATAACCGGTCCCATCTTGGCCAGATCCTGGATCTGTTCCACTATGTGATCTTCGATCCGGACCCTGGAAGAGAGGAGCGGGATAAGCTTACGCAGTATCCACGGGGGCTCTTCGTCGAGCACCGCGGCCAAGTGGCGATACTGACCTCCTCGTAGGTATTCGGGCACGGTCAGGCAATCCGATGGGTGGCTCATGAACACAAACCCCGAATTTCTTTCAGATTAGGTCCTCTGCTCAAACTTGCTCACTTGGGCGCCGGAGAACCTCGGAGAGGCCCCGGTTGGCCCCCTTCCCAGGATACTACTGGAACTTCCGGCGGGTCAAAAGCCTTTTGGTCACCTGGGCGATGAAAGGCGCCACTGGGTGAGAGAGGGACCGGCCGGGGCGAGATACAAACGGCGGTTCGCAGAAAAAAGTTCTTTGCACGTCTCTGAGTTGTGTTAAAATTTTTATTTTTCTGTAACAATTATCGGAAGTTCATCAATGGGCAAAACCGTCTTCTTCGCCCCGGTCTTGGTGTTGGTGATGTTTGGAGGGTCTTCGGCCCTAGCCGCCGCTGCCGACCAAGAGTACCTGGGCTATTATGAGCAGGGCGAATTTGCCCTGCGCGTCCAGAAATGGGACCGCGCCATCGAGCTTTTTACTAAGACGATCGAGAAAAACCCGCAGTTTTTCGTTGCTTACCACAATCGGGCGATCGCGTATTCCAAGAAGGGAGAATACGATAAGAGCATTGCCGATTTGAAGAAAGCGGTGGAGCTCAATCCTGATTATCCTGACGCGTATGGCCTGATGGGACTGGTATTCGAAATCAAGAAGGACTACGCATCCGCGCTGAAAGCCTACCAGGAGGGCCTCAAGAGAGAGAAACGGGACGAACTCAAGAAGATACTCCAGCGATGGATCAAAGAAATTGAAGGAAAGATGAAAAAACAAAAATGACCTCTCTCCGGTGATTGCTTTTCGGAAGAGTTTACTTTAGAGAGAGGAAGAGGTAGGAACCCCACAGCAGCGCAGACTCCAGGGTCGCGTCCTCCTCGGGGACATAGGCATAGGGGAGCGCTGCATAAAGCGGTTGAGTTTGGACGTCGCCGGTGGTAACATCGGCGAATTATATAGTTTGCTCGGCTCGAATCCGGCAAAAGTGAAGCGAAAGGAGGCTCTTTCACATGCCTACTGTCGAAATCGAAGGGAAAACCTTCGAGGTGGACGAGGACGGGTTCTTGCAAGACCCGGAACTCTGGAACGAGGAAGTGGCTCGGCTCTTCGCCAAGTTGGAAGGAATCGATGAACTGACCGACGAACACTGGAAGGTCATTCATTACCTGAGGAATTACTACCTCGAGTTCAACATCGCCCCGATGATCCGGAAGCTCTGCAAAGACACCGGCTTCAAGCTAAAAAAGATCTACGAGCTTTTCCCGTCGGGCCCGGCCAAAGGCGCGTGCAAGCTCGCAGGACTTCCCAAACCTACGGGGTGCGTTTAAGTGCGGCCGAGAGCCCCTCGGGGCTCTCTCCGCTCCACATCCGAATCTTCTTTACCCTCTGACCATACTTGCCGGGAATGAGCGCGCCGACAGTTGCCCAGGCGCAAATGCCGGAGCGTTTTCTTGTATTCCGTAAGACAGAGTGGGAGGTGGATTTGTGCGCGCTGAACCGCCGGCCCCAAGGGGCCCGATGCCCCCCACCGACCGCCCTTGAAAAATCCCGCGGCCACAGAAATTACTGGTCGGACTTCCCTCTTACGCGCGCGGCTCGTTGTCTTTCGCGGAGCACTTGCTGGAGAATGGCGGCCTGAGCCTGGGCTTCTATGTTCAGCCTCTCAGCGGCCCTTCCGAGCTGCTGGATCTTCCTCTGTATTTGAGAGAGGCGTCGCCTACAGTCGAGCAGGTCCACCTGATTGATCCTGTTGATATTCCCCCGCACATCACGGAGATTGAGCAACCCGTTGTCGATACAGCGCCGTGTCTCCTTGAGCTCGCGTTGCAAAATTTCCTGACTTATTTTGAGGAAATTCTGATCGATTTGGAGAGTGCTGGGGGCTGAGCTCCTTTCCTGCGCAAAGGAACATGGTTCGCCTATGAGAAGGGACATGCTGAGGGCCGCTATGACAAAGGCCGGTCGGTGTCCGCGCAATTCCGTTTCTCTCCTGCTCCTGGACAAATTCTCCGGAGACTTGGAAACCATGACCTGTTTCTAACGCAGGGTGCCCATTCTCCTCTCCAGGAGGGCCCTATTAATCCTATATTGGATCAAGGAAATATAGTAATCACCCTGCGCCTGCGCCAGTTCCCTCTGCGCGTCGAGCACTTCGGTGTACGTGGCGACCTGTTCCTTGTACCGCTCCCGGTTGATCCGGAAGCTCTCCGTTCTGAATTCCACCGCCTTCTTGTTGTTGAATATGTCGCTCTCGGAACGCTTCATATCCGCGTACGCCTGTTTGACGTCTTGCATGATCTGCTCGACAAGCAACTCCCTTGCCACAAAGGCCTTGGCCTGGGAAGCGCGGCGCTCCTTGACCGTCTCACGGGTTCGAAACATGTCCAAGGTCCAGGCTGCAATGCCTTTGACGCTCCAATCGTTGACGGCTTCCGGATCAAAGGGGTTCCAGTCATCGTTCATCCGCGTCCCGCTCACCTGGATGTTTATCTGGGGGATCAGGTCTGCTTGCGCGGCCTTCACGAGCGACAATGCCTGTTCCACCGAGATGTTTGCCTGCCTGATTTCTATGCGGTTGCCCGCCGCTGTGCGGTAAATCTCCGGTATGCCGTATGGCGAAGGGATATAGGCCATATCCTCCACGATCTGGGTTGGGGTTTCCTGGGGATAACGGAGCAAGAAATTAAGAGCCGCCCGATATCGTTCGATATCCGTTTGCGCTTGTGTTTTTTGAATCCTTGCCTGGGCGAGCTGACCCTCCGTGGAAAGCACATCGACTTTCGGCACCACTCCCGCCTTGTAAAACTCCATCGTCTGGTTTCTCAGGGATTCAAGTGCAATGATGGACTGATTGGCCACTTCCAGGAGTTTTTGAGATTGCAGTAACTGGTAATAGGCTTCGTAGACGTCCAAGATCAGGTCTTGCCTGGTCACCTCGAGCTGAAGTTCTTGGAAATCAACGCCCAATCTAGCGTATTTGTAGTTATTGAGGAGTTTGCCCGCAGTGAATAATGGCTGGGTCAAGGTCGCGTTCAATAGGAACGTGCGGTACGGATCGATCCGGTAGGGATAGTCGCTCATGACCTGATCCCTGAACCCCGCGGCCAGAGTGCCCGGAGTTGTTACAATGGATGCGGCGCGGGCGTCCTGGGATCCCGCGAAGGCTTGGATGTTGCCGGCCTGCTGATATCTGTTCGCCTCCGCGATGTATTGGAGATCGAGGGTGGGAAAGAAGTCTGAGTAAGCTTCTCGGCGCTGATGTTCTTTTTCCTGGATTGACAGCCGCCCCTCCGCCATACGGAGGTTTCGCGCCAGAGATATAGCCACCGCGTTGCTAATCGATAGGCGCGGCGGCGCGGCGGCGCGCTTGGCGGGTGGGGCTTCTCGTCCCGCGCCGTCGGCGATGAGCGATCCCGCGATCAGGAGCGCCCCGGTCAGCGCCACCAGGAACAGCTCATTGCGCCCGGGTTTACCACGATCCATACCCTCAATCCTCCTTGAAAACAACCTCTGCTCGGCGTGTCCCGGAACCGCAGAGGCCAAAGGCGCAATCACTCCCGGATGGGAAATCGTTTGTCGCTTCGCGGCCGCTTCTCCGATTCCCCGCGGCTTCTCGGGATGCGCCCTAAATCATCATTCTGGCGAAAACCTTCGCGTTCCCCATGAGGTTCTCTATGGAAATCCGTTCATTCGGCGCGTGGGCGCACTGCACAATCTTCTCCCACACAACAGCGGGTAAGCCCCTCTTGCGGAAGAACGCCGCCACTGTCTGCCCTCCGATCCCCACAGGACGAGCCTGCACCCCGTAGACCTCCTGAACCGCCTGCGCCAGAGCCAGCACAACCGGCGCGTCCGCGGGGGTTGGCGGGGGGGCCTGGAACTTCATGTGCTCTTCCAGGAAAATCTCCACGCCGAATCGCTCGCCTACCTCTGCCGCGACCGAGCGCATTTCAGCAAGCACCGATGTCAGCGAGATATCGGGAAGAACCCGGCAATCCATATAGAAAACGTCATCACCGGGGATTGTGTTGATGTTCGGAACGTTGGCGTCCTTTCTGGTGGGCTCGAAGGTGCTCGCCGGAGGACTATAGAAGCCGTTCTGTTCAGGAAATCGCCTTGCCAAGGCATTGTCGAGTTCGACGATGAGATGGGCCGCGGCCCTGAGCGTATTCTTGGTCCGGTGGGGAGCGCTTGCATGGCCCTGCCGACCTCTCACCCTGAATTTCACCTGTAGAAGGTGCTTTTCAGCAACCTCCAGGTGATCGCCGTCTTCGCTCCCCGCGTCCGGCACAAGTATCAGATCGTCCGGCTTGAAGAGGTCCGGACGCTGGTTCAGGACATAGTCCAACCCCAGCAAGCTTCCCGTCTCTTCGTCGGAAACGAGGGCCAGGCCCACATTGATCCCGAAACCACTCGTTTCTTTCACCGCGCGTGCGGCAAAAATGCTGGCCGCAAGCGACTGACCATTGTCCTCCACCCCTCGACCGTAAAGGAATCCATCCTTCACCAACGGCTTGAATGGATCAGAATCCCAGAGGCTCGGATCCCCGGGAGGCACCACGTCGATGTGAGTCAAAATCCAGAGCGTTCGAGAGGTATCCTTTCCGTGAAAGAGAGCCAGAAGATTGGGCCTCACACCGTCGGGCACACGGTCATCGGGCGCATGGACTTCCACCTCCGAATCAGGATTGAGCGAGCGCACCATCTCCCGAACCACGTGATACTTCTCCATTTCGCCCTGTCCCTGATTTGTGGGGCCAAGGGCAGGAATAGAGCAGATATGGATGAGGAAGCGCAGGCACTCGTCCCGCAGCTCCTCCACCCGTCGGGAGATTTCTGGGAAAGACACCCTTCCTCCTGACAAAGAAAAACGTCCGCCATTCCTGAAAACAGAGCTGGAGCTTGCTATCTTAGTGGAATCATTCGACAGGTGTCAAGGGAGAAAACCGTGGGACTACGGCGTATAGAGGAAGAACCGTGACCTAAGCCGGTCAAAGGCCTCCAAGTCGTCCGCCCATTCTCTCTCCATGTCGAGCGCCGAGCGGCCTTGCTCCAGATCGAGCCGCACTTTGGAGCTGCCGGTGATCACGTCCACAGGCAGCTTGTCGTAGACATACTCGTACGGCGGAGAGGACCACGAGAAGTCATGTGGATGGAGCTTAATGATCGCTGCCAACAGAGCCAAAGTGGCACGGTACGGCCGATAAATGTCCCGCGCGGTCACATGGATCTGGAAGCCGTGACAGACCTCATTTACCCACTTATTGAACGTGGGCCGAAACGCGGTCTCTCGGAGAACAGCGCCGACGAGCGCTTGATCTTCAATGTTGTCGATTATCGCGCCCTGGTGAAGATAAGGCGCGCCGAATAACTCGAAAGGCCTCGTGGTTCCTCGACCTTCCGAGAGATTGCAGCCTTCCAGTATCACTTGGCCCGGGTATACGTTCGCGGTATCCAAGAGCGGCATGTTCGGAGACGGCAGGACCCAGGGGAGACCTGTTTGATCGAAATAGGCATCCCTTCGCCAACCTTCCATTGCTATCACTTCGACCCGGGGCCCGATGCCGTAGACCTCGTTATAGAGAGTCATCAGTTCCCCGAGCGTCAGGCCGTGCCGCATGGGAATCGGGTGCGGGCCCACAAAGGACGCGAACTCCGGCTCCAGGAGATTGCCTTCAATATCTTTTCCATTGATCGGATTCGGCCGATCCAGAACGACCAGACGTTTCCGGTGGGTCGCGCACGCTTCCATAAGATACAGAACCGTCGTCGCGAACGTGTACACGCGAGCGCCCACGTCTTGAATGTCCACAAGGACGGTGTCCACCTCGTCGAGCATGTGCGGCAAAGGTCTTCTCGTTTCCGAGTAAAGGCTGTGAATGGGCAACCCCAGGACCGGATGGGTTGAGTGCTCGGTTTCGTTCATGTTGTCTTGCTCGGCCCCACCAACGCCGTGCTGCGGCCCAAAGAGCTTTACCAATTTGCCGGGAAAGGCCCTGGCAATCTGTTCGGGGGCGGGGCGCAGGGATGCGTCCACTGATGCCTGATTATACAGAAGACCCAGTCGTCCTGCGCGACCCAGTAAGTCAGGGCGCTCAATTATCCGTTCAAGCCCGGTCTTGACCATAGGACGCCTCTTCTCCATCTATTCAGGGGACGTTATACCAGAGAAATGGAACCATGAGGCATATTCCGGTGTCAGTGCGTCTATTGACACCTCTTGAGGCCGGGTCTATGGTGACGCCGCTTTGCCAAGCCTTGGTTTCGGCCTTGAATGGGTTTAGGGTCGTGCGCTTGAACAAACGCCCGAAACGACGGGCTTCTGATTGAGTGAAGAGGCCGCCGACTCGAATTTCGGTGTGGAGGGACTTCCGATTGATTATCACCGGTGTGCGAAGCCGGATTTCTCCGCGGAGGCGCCCGGACCTTGAGTAAAGCGCACCTGTACGTGTTGGCTGCTGTCTTGACGGCGCTGGGCCTCGGCATTTTCATCTACAAGGTCTACGTTTTGAACTTGCCTCTCAGTCCCCGCACCCGGTCAGAGGTCTGGAATGTGGAGGCGAGCATCTCGTTCACAGCCAAAGGCGGTCCGGTCAAACTGTCCATGTTCGTGCCGACGAGCACCCGAGGATACGGGCTGGTGGACGAGCATTTTATCTCCAGTGGCTACGGGCTGGTGACCGTGATGGAAAACGGTAACCGTCGCGCCACGTGGTCCATTCGCAACGCGAGCGGTAAACAGAGCCTCTATTACAGGGCGGGCCTGGTGAGGGTTCGCACCAAGGCCCCGCTCCTGGAAACCGAGCGCCCCAAAATCGAAGCTCCCGAGCTGAACGAAGCCGCGCTTCAGGCCGCAAAGGCTTTGATCGCGGAGATCCAGGCCAAGTCCGCGGACACGCCCACCATGGTCGCTGAATTAATAAAGCGTCTGAACAGGCCCGAGCCCGATGAGAACGTCAAGTTGCTCCTGGGCCCGCAACCCACCCTGAAAAAGAAGGTCCAGGTCGCGGTGAACGTGCTCTTGGTCGCGGATATTCCCGCGCGAATGGTTTCGGGAGTGCGCTTGGAATCGGAGAAATATGAATTTCCCCAAAAGGCGCCCTGGCTCCGCTGGCTTGAAGTTCACCATAAGAAGCAATGGATCTCCTTTGACCCTCTGAGAGGCAAGTCGCCCGTTCCCGATGACTGGCTGCGCTGGTGGCGCGGGCCGGAGCCGTTGGTCCACCAAGAAGGCGGAGACAAGCTTCGGGTGGTCATGTCCGTGAGCCCTCGAATCGAAGAAGGGGTTGTCTCCGCGGTGCGTCGAGGAGAGATCTCGGAACCCGTGCTGCTCCGGTTTTCCCTCTTCAGCCTCCCGGTGAGAACTCAGGCTGTGTATCGGGTATTGCTCTTGGTGCCGGTCGGCGCTCTCTTACTCGTGTTCCTGCGAAACATGATCGGTATTCGGACATTCGGCACCTTCATGCCGGTTCTGATCGGGCTTTCTTTTCGGGAGACGGGGCTGCTCTGGGGGATTGTCCTTTTCTCAGCGTTGGTGGCGTTGGGACTCGGCGTGCGGTTCTATCTGGAGCATCTGAAATTGCTGGTTGTTCCACGGCTTGCAGCGGTGCTCACCGTGGTGGTGCTCTTGATGGCCGCGTTCAGTTTGCTGACCCACCTCCTGGGACTCCCTATGGGGCTATCCGTGGCGCTTTTCCCTATGGTGATCCTCACCATGACCGTGGAACGCATGTCGGTAGTCTGGGAAGAGCGAGGCTCCACCGAGGCTTTGATCTCAGGAGTGGGGAGCCTGATCACCGCGGCGCTGGCCTTCCTTGTCATGAATGTGAAGCTTGTGGAGCACCTGGTCTTTGTCTTTCCGGAACTACTGCTCGTGATTCTCGCAATCACGCTCCTTATGGGCCGATACACAGGTTATCGCCTGGCGGATCTCTATCGGTTCAGGGCCCTCGCGAAGAGCTGAAGTCATGACTAACCTGATCCGACGACTCAGGGAACGAGGAGTGCTCGCGATCAACCGGAGGAACGCGCAGTACACGCTCATATACAACCGTCGCGGTCTATACCCCCTCGTTGACGACAAGTTGCTCACAAAACAGCTCGCTCAGGCCAATGGCATCGCTGCGCCGGAACTCTACGGTGTCATCGAAGTGGAGGGCCAGGTGGAGCACCTCCCCGAGATCGTCAGGGACCGCGAGGGCTTCGTTATTAAGCCTGCGCATGGGAGCGGAGGAGAGGGCATTCTCGTGGCGCTGGGCCAAATCAACGACAAGTTCAGAAAGCAGGACGGCCGCATCATCACCCTCGATGAACTGAATCATCACGTTTTCAGTCTATTGAGCGGTCTTTACAGCCTGGGTGGGCAGCCGGACCGGGCTCTGATCGAGTACCGAGTGGAATTCAATCCTATCTTTGAGTCTATCAGCTACCAGGGAGTCCCGGACATCCGAATCATCGTCTTCCTGGGGGTCCCGGTCATGTCCATGGTGCGTCTGCCCACCCGGATGTCCGAAGGAAAGGCGAACCTTCATCAAGGCGCCATCGGCGCGGGCATCGATATAGCGACAGGCCGAACGCTCGGAGCGGTCTGGGGAAACCAGCCCGTGAACGAACACCCTGACACGGGCCGCGCTCTCGCCGGTGTGCAAATCCCGGACTGGGAAAAATTATTGGAATTGGCCGCGCGTTGCCACGAGCTGACCGGATTGGGGTATCAAGGCGTGGACATAGTCCTGGACAGGGACAAGGGCCCACTAGTCCTTGAACTGAACGCCCGACCGGGCCTCAATATCCAGATAGCCAACAAAGCCGGCCTCCTCCCGAGACTGCGAAAGGTGGAGGCCGAACACGATACCCTCACGAGCATTGCGGAACGGGTGGCGTATGCGCGGGAGCATTTCGCGGTCTCTGCGGCCTAAAGTGGCAACCTCTCCGAATTCGAATATTTTTGCCAAACATTTTGTCCGAGTCGAGGCAGCTTAAGACCGTTAATCCCACAAAAAGGGAATCTCGTGGATGAAGAACCCAACGCGGGGAGGGAGCGCTCCATGAAGCAACCGACCATGACCGCGGCCGAAGCCCTTACGCTGCTCAAGGACGGAAATAGCCGGTTCGTCAACGACCGCGTCGAAGGGCCTCGACGGACGCCACGAGACAGGATCTCAACCGCTCGCGAAGGCCAGAAGCCTCTGGCGGCAATCGTCTCGTGCGCTGATTCCCGGGTCCCTCTAGAGCTGGTGTTCGATCAGGGCATTGGGGACCTCTTCGTCTTACGCGTAGCCGGAAATGTGTGCTCACCGGAGATTATCGGCTCTGTCGAATACGCAATGCTTCACCTGGGCACGCCGCTGGTGGTTGTGCTCGGGCACTCCCGATGCGGCGCCGTGACCGCGGCTGTGCAGGCCGCGGCCGTTCACCACAATCTGGCGCCGCTTATGGAAAAAATCCGTCCCGCTTTCGAAAGGGCGCTGGACAAACACACAGGATTGGATGAGCCGGCTCTCCTGCGCGAAACCATCAAGGAGAATGTCTGGTTCCAGATCGAAACGCTCTTCCGGTCCAGCAGCGCTACTAGAGACGCTGTGAAGCGCGGAGGCCTCGAAGTGACAGGCGCGTTTTACGATATCGAGCACGGGACGATCACATGGCTCGGCAATCATCCGCAACAGGCCGAATTCCTCTCCTGATCTTTGCTTCTCTTTTGCAAAACCCGGACACTGTGTCGTTATGTTTCATCATGGCTCCAATCAAGGGCGTGCGCACAGGAGGCTCACGCAGTGAAACAGCTCTCGCGGCCGCCACAGATCAGCGGGCTCTGCGATCAGTTGATCGAATTGCCGAGATTGATCGATGAGGCGCCTATCGGCATTCTCGTGGTGGATCCTGATCAACGCGTGATTCTGATGAGTCGCGCGGCGCCGGAAACCCTCGAACAAGCGGCGTTCGCTGGCGCCTGATTGGTGCATCGGCATGGATTCAGAGGTGCTTCTGGTTGACGAAGAAGAGCAGTTCCTCAAGACCCTGGCGAGGCGGCCGGAGCTGAGCGGCTTTGCGGTCAGGACAGCTACTGCGGCCGGGGAAGCCTCTGGATTTCTTCAAAGCCAACGCGTGCATGTGGTGGTATTGGGCGTGCCTGATGAAGGGGAGGGCTTCCTGGAGTTGTTGCGGGAGATCAAGGCGGCCAAACCGGCCGCGGAGGTGATCATGCTCACGAACGAGAGCTCGGTGGATTTTTCCTTGCGAGCCATGAAATTGGGAGCGTATGATTGCCTTCAAAAACCCACCGACATCACGAAGCTGGCGGAACAGATAACAGAGGTGGCGCGACGCAAGAGGGCTCGCGCCGCCTCGGTTTCAAAAGAATAAGAGAGGTCGTCGGAATGGAAGCCACAAAGGTAAAGAACCTGATGGTTCCTGTTGACGAGTATATCACCATATCCGAGGACGCAACGCTCTACGAAGCGGTCCTGGCCCTGGAAGAGGCGTGCGGCAACTACGAAACCAGATCCGCGCCGTTCAGGGCGGTGCTGATCCGGGACAAGAGCGGCACGGTCATCGGCAAGATGGGTTTCTTGGACGTGATCCGCTGCCTGGAGCCCGCGTACACGGAGATGGGAGACCTGAGGAAACTCTCCGGGTACGGGCTCAGCGCTGAGTTCCTTAAGTCCATGCTCGGCAAATATGAGTTGTGGAAGCAGCCTCTAGAGGACCTGTGCCGCAAGGCCTCGGAACGCAAGGTGGGCAAACTGGTCTCCTCTCCTCTGGAAGGAGAGGTCGTGGACCAGGACGCTTCGCTGAATCAGGGCATCCACCAACTTATCCTCGGGCATCATCAATCGCTGCTGGTCACGTCCAAAGGTGAGGTCGTGGGGATCTTACGTTTGGCGGATGTGTTCACGGAAGTGGCCCGCAGAATGAGGGCCTGCATGGTTTAGCATTAGCACATTTCGAGCATGGGCAGCATGCTAGAAGAAGTCAGGATATGACAGCCGACGTGTTGACTTCTGCGCAGTCAAGAATTGACTGGACACGTCTGATCGCGATGTTGGTCGGTGTCGGTCTTTTCGGAGTGATATATTACTCGCCCCCCTGGCCCGATGCGATTGACCCGGTCGGGAAGCATTTTGCTTTGTCGGAACAGGGCAAAGGGGCGCTGGCCGTGTTTGCGCTTGCCGGCGTCTGGTGGGTTTTCGAGGTGGTGCCGATCGGCGTCACGAGCCTGGTGATCGGGATAACGCAGGCGCTGTTCATGATTCGGCCTGCCAAGGTTGCTTTCAAGGATTTCATGGACCCTTCGGTCCTCTTCATATTCGCTTCGCTCGTGATCGGCATCGTCTTCACAAAGACAGGCCTGACCAAGCGCCTTGCCTACAAGATGCTGGCTTTGATCGGCGAGAAGACCACGAGGATATACTTGGGAGTCTTTGTGTTGTGTGCGCTCCTAACCCATGTGATGGCGCACACGGGCGTAGCGGCCACGGTCTACCCCCTGCTTCTTGCCATATACGGACTTTATGGTGAGGGCGACAAACCCACCAAGTTCGGTAAGGGCCTCTTCATCGGCATGGCTTACGTGTGTGGCGCGGGGAGTATCATCACGCTGCTCGGCGCGGCCCGCGGTATTGTGGCTCTCGGATTCTTCAAAGAGATGGTAGGCAAAGACGTGAGCTTCTTCGAGTTATCCTACTACATGGCGCCCGTAGGCTGGCTCATGGTCTTCCTGCTCTGGGGCTTTTTCGTGATTTTTTTCAGACCTGAAAAAGCCGTGATCCCCGGCCTTAAGGAACGCGTGCAAGAACTGAGCGTGGATCTCGGTCCCATGACAAAGAACGAGATCATTGCGCTGATTATAGTTATCGCGGCGATTGTGGTCATGTCATTGCAGGTCATGATTCTGCCGCTTCAGCAACTGGACAAGTCGGCTATCTTTCTCATTTCAACGGTTCTTTTCTTTGTGTTCAAAATTCTGGATCTCAGCGACCTGGAAGTAATTCCTTGGAACATCATCCTGCTCTTCTCCGGCGCCATGAGTATCGGTTTCTGTCTGTGGGAGACCGGCGCTGCCCAGTGGCTCGCTGTCAACTGGCTGGCGATGTTCCAGAAGGCGAACTGGTTCATATTTGTGCTGAGTATCGCTTTCTTCGTGATGGTGATGACCAACTTCATCATGAACGTCGCCGCCATAGCCATATCGCTTCCGGTGGCGCTCGTAATCGCTAAGTACTTGGGCGTGGCCCCGGAAGTGGTGATGTTCGCCTCTCTGGTTACAGCGGGCATGCCGTTCCTTCTCCTGGTGGGCGCGGCTCCTAATGCCATCGCCTATGATTCAAAACAGTTTACTGGTGGGGAGTTTTTCATGTATGGCATTCCTGCGAGTGCGATGCTGATGGTGGTCATTGGGTTGGCCGCGGCGGTGATTTGGCCCATAATGGGTATGCCCATCACGATCAAATGAGCCCGCTGACGCCGGGGCGCCCTGGATCGCTTACGAAACTGGGACGAGAGAGGAACGCGCTATGAGACGCCATTTGCCGATTATGGCCCCCGATGATTCGTCCGAAGAGCCGAAGCCAGAGAAGCCGCCGCTTCAAAAGAAAAAAGGGAGCGCCTCCGCTTACGGGGCCACGTTCATCATTATGCTGGGGCTCTGGTGCGTCCTGTCCGGAAAATTCGACCCCTTTCACCTGGTGTTGGGCGTACTTTCGTGCGCGCTCGTGTCGTATTTTTCCGCGGACCTCCTCTTCGCCGCACCCGTGACTGGAAGAACCTTCCGGATAGGTTTCGGTTTTGTGCGGTATCTACCCTGGCTGCTGTATGAGATTTTGCTATCTGCTCTGCATTTATTATATCTTTCGTTTCACCCCCGGATGCCGGAATTGATCGACCCGCAGGTGCTCCAATTCCGGACCCGTTTGAAGGACGAACTGGCTCAAGTGACCTTTGCCAATTCGATCACTCTGACGCCGGGGACAATCACGATCTACGTCGATTTTCATCGGGATTTCAGCGTGCACGCCATCGACCGTGTTACTCGGGACGCCCTGCCTGGGGAGATGGAGCGACGCGTCGCCCGGGCCTTTGGGGAGGAGTAAAGGGTGAACGACTTTTTCCTGGGATGCAGTCTATTTCTGGGTGGCCTGATGATGCTTTCACTTTACCGGGGGATTTTCGGTCCCACGGTGCCGGACCGGATGATCGGCGTGAACGCCATCGGGACCAAGACGACGGTGTTGCTCATTTTGATCGGCCTGCTGTATCACAGGCTGGACATGTTCGTTGACATCGCGCTGGCCTACGCTCTGTTGAATTTCATCGCGGTCCTCGCTGCCGCCCGGTATTTTCAGAAGCGGAAAGGGCTCCATTATGAAAAACCCTATTAGCGGCGGGAGGTCCGGCGCTCCAATAAGAGGAGGAGTATGGTGATCGCTCTGATAGTCATCGTTTGCGTGGTGGCCGGGCTGGTGTTTTTCGCGGGCGGGACTTTGGGTCTCCTGCGTTTCCCCGACTTTTATTCACGCCTGCATCCAGCCGGCAAGCTGGACACCATGGGGGCGTTGCTGGTCATTCTCGGGCTGGCCATTCATCAACTGTTTCCTGTGACCCTGGGTTCCGCGCTGACCGGTTTGAAGTTGATATTGATCGTGGTTTTCGTTTTTCTAGCCAGCCCTACGGCCACCCACGCCATCGTGGACGCCGGGTTCCGGGCGGGCCTGGAGCCCTGGAAGAAAGGAGATCCGTGGAGGTAGGCCCATGATCTGGCAACTAGACCTGCTCATACTGACCCTAGTGGTCTTCTGCGGGATCGGCGCCATCATGATCCGGGACCTTCTTGGAGCGGCCATTCTGTTCGGCGCGTACAGTTTCATGATGTGCCTCCTCTGGACAATCATGGGGGCCGTGGATGTGGCCTTCACAGAAGCCTCGGTGGGGGCCGGGGTCAGCACGGTCTTTTTCGTGGCCGCCGTGTATCACACCACCCGGAGGACGAAGGATTGAAAACCCTGGGACTGATCATTGTCGTGCTGGTGGGAGCGGTCCTGGTCTATGCCACAGTCGATTTTCCCCCGTTCGGGGACCCTGCTTCTCCAGCGAGCCTCCACGTCTCGCCTCGGTACATTGAGAAGACGGTGGAGGAAACCGCGGTGCCCAATGCGGTGACCTCGGTGCTGGCCGATTACCGTGGCTTCGATACCATGTTTGAGACCACAGTGATTTTTTCCGCGGGGGTGGCGTGTTTCCTGCTCTTACGAGTATCTCGGCGCCGACCGCCGGCCTCCCGGCAGTACCGCCACCGGTTGACCGGGTTGACCTTCCGGGTCAAGGATGGGAGGGAGATTTCCCTGCCCTTGCGGGACTTCGAACCGTTGGACAGCATCTGGACGCCCCATGATTTCATCATCGAAAAGGTTTGCCGCTATCTGATCCCCTTCATCCAGCTCTTCGGCCTGTACGTCATCGCCCACGGACATGAAAGCCCCGGCGGGGGGTTTCAGGGGGGCGTGATCCTCGGGGCGAGCATTATCCTGCTTTCTGTCTCCCACAACCTGCGGACCGCCCTGCAGCGTATGGGGGAAAAGGCCAGCGCCCTTTTCAGCCCCTTCGGAGTGCTGATCTACGCCGGGACCGGGGCCCTATGTCTAGTCCTGGGATATAACTTTCTGGACTATCAGGCCCTTGCCGCCCTGCTGCCGGGAGGACCGATCATGGCTCGATCCCATGGGATCTTCCTCGTTGAGGTGGGAGTGGGCATGGCGGTCATGGGTACCATGGTCTGGATCTTCAAGAATCTGGCCTCATTGGGCCGATATGACGAGGGGTTGTAGGCCGTGGAAGAATTCCTCCGTCTGATCATTGGGAAATACAACTACTGGATCTACATCACGCTGATGATGATCGGCCTCTACGCGATGATCGCCAAGAACAACCTGGTGAAAAAGATCGTGGGCATGAACATTTTTCAGACCGCGATCATCCTGTTCTACATTTCCACCGGGGTCAAGAAGGGGGCCACTATTCCGATCATCGAGCACAGCCACGACGCCGCCCACCAGGCAGTTCGAGCGGCCGATTACATCAACCCCCTGCCGCACGTCCTGATGCTCACCGCCATTGTGGTCTCGGTGGCCACCCTGGGCGTGGCCCTGGCCGTTGCCATCAAGGTTTATCATCGTTACTTGACCCTGGAAGAAGACGAAATCCTAAAGCAGATTCGAGAACCATGAGCGAACACTATCCCGCCCTTCTGGTCATACTCCCCCTGTTGGCTTCTTTTTTCATCAGCGCCGCCGGCTGGCTCCGTCCGGCGTGTTGTTTCCCGCTCGCCGTGGCCGCCCTGGGCGCAAGCCTTCTGGTTTCTTTGGGGTTACTGAGCATCGTGATAGGCGGCGGACCGGTTTCCTACCGGCTGGGAGGCTGGGCGCCACCCTGGGGCATCTGCTATCAGGTGGATCACCTGAACGCGCTGGTCTTGGCCGTGGTTTCCGTGGTGGGCTTCATCAACCTGACGGCGGCCCGAACTCATGTGAAAAAGGACTTCCCGGAGAGAGCCGGCCCATTTTATACGCTCTATGTGTTGTTCGTGACCGGGCTGCTGGGGATGGTGGTTACCGGCGACGCTTTCAACCTGTACGTGCTTTTAGAAATCGCCGCAATTACCGGTTATGCCCTGATCGCCATGGGAAAAGGCCGAGCGCCGCTATCCAGCCTCAATTACATCTTCATGGGTACTATCGGGGCGTGCTTTTATCTCCTCGGGGTCGGCTACCTGTACATCGTCACCGGTTCGTTGAACATGGAGGATATCGCCCGCTTACTGCCGCCCCTCCACGGGTCTAAAGTGGTAACCGTGGCCTTTGTGATTATGATGGTCGGAATATGGCTCAAGATGGGTTTCTTCCCGCTCCATGCCTGGCTGCCAAACGCCTACACCTATGCGCCCTCTCCTGTGAGCAGCCTGGTGGCCCCCCTGATGACCAAGGTGATGGTTTACGTCATGATCCGCATGGTCGTGACCGTCTTCACGGTCGATTACGCCTTCGGGGTCCTCGGGTTGAACGAGGCGGTGGTCTGGCTGGCGGTGATCGCCATCGTGGCCGGGTCCGTGCTGGCACTGGCCGAAAAGGACGTGAAGCGGATGCTGACCTTCATCGTGGTGGCCGAGGTAGGCTATATGGTGGGCGGATTCTGGCTGGGAAACCGTCCGGGGTTCACCGGGGCGGTCCTGCATATCGTAAACGACGCACTGATGACACTCTGCCTCTTTCTCGCCGTGGGAAACATCGTCTATGCAAAAGGGAACAGCCGGTGGGAAAGCCTTCCGGGCCTCTTTCGCACCATGCCCTGGACCATGGGGGCTCTGGTCGTAGGGGCCCTGTCGATCATCGGAGTCCCGCCGACCTGCGGGTTCTTCAGCAAGTGGTATCTTTTGCTGGGGGCGATCCAGGGCGGTCATTACGGTTTTCTGGCGGCTCTGCTTTTCAGCAGCCTGGTGAGCGTGGTCCTTTTCTTCCGGATTTTCGAGATGGGCTATTTCGAACCCCTCGGGGCACCCCACGGCCCGACTCACGGCCAGGACGGGACTACCACCGTCCGGGAAGCTCCGCTCGGCATGCTGGCGCCGCTTTGGATCACGGCCTTGGGCTTGATCTTGGTAGGCTTGTATACCGGACAAATCGTCGGTCGTGTGATTCGCCACGCTGTTCCGGCAATGATGTTCTGAAAGCAGGTGGACTGACGTGGAACCGCTCTATTCCATAAGACCGCTCATCGCCGTCCTGGTTTCCCTCGGGGTAGTCCCGATTCTGATTTCCAGCCGTAACGCCAACGTTCGGGAGGCCTGGACCTTTGTGGCCGCGGGTCTGAAGTTTTTGATCGTGCTTTCCATGCTGCCGACCGTCCTCGAAGGCCGGACGGTGGTTTGCACCCTTGCGGAAGTCCTCCCCGGGGTGGCCTTCCGCCTGAGGGTGGACGCCCTGGGAATGCTCTTCGCCCTTGTGGCCTCCTCGCTGTGGATCATCACCTCGGCGTATTCCATAGGCTATATGCGGGGACTGAAGGAGCACAGCCAGACCCGTTATTTTTGCTTCTTCGCCGTAGCCCTTTCCGCCACCATCGGCGCAGCCTTTTCCGCCAATCTTTTCACCCTGTATCTTTTCTACGAAATGCTTTCCTTTGCCACCTATCCCCTGGTCACCCACCACCAGGATGCCGAGGCGCGGCGCTCGGGCCGAAAGTATCTTCTGTATATAGTGGGCGCCTCCATTGGGCTGGTCTTGCCGGCCATGGTCCTATCCTATCACCTGTCCGGAACGCTGGAATTCTCGGGGCAAGGGTTTCTCCCGCGCTCGGGCTCGCCGTTCCTGCTGGGAATCCTGTTGTTTATCTTCTTATTCGGCTTCACCAAGGCTGCGATCATGCCCCTGCACGCGTGGCTGCCCGCGGCGATGGTGGCGCCTACACCGGTGAGCGCCCTGCTGCATGCCGTGGCCGTGGTCAAGGTTGGGGTCTTTTGCATCCTTCGGGTCCTCACCGAGGTGTTCGGCCTTGACCTGCTCGCCTCCCTCCATCTAGGAACCGCGGTGGCCTACGTGGCGGCCTTTACGATTATCGTCGCTTCTCTGATCGCCCTGACCCAGAACGAACTGAAACGCCTCCTGGCCTTCTCCACCATCGGTCAGTTGTCGTACATCGTGCTTGGAGTGGCTCTGCTTTCACCCAAAGGCCTCACGGGCGGTATGGTTCATATCGCTATGCACGCCTTCGGCAAGATCACGCTCTTTTTTTGTGCCGGGGCCATCTTTGTGGCCACAGGGAAGAAGCACATCAGTGGAATGGTTGGTATCGGCAAACAGATGCCGGTAACCATGGCCGCCTTCTTTGTGGGGGCCCTGAGTGTGATCGGGTTGCCGCCTGCCGGAGGATTTCTAAGTAAATGGTATCTGGTCTTGGGGACGCTGCAAGCTCATCAATGGCCTTTGCTGGTCATCCTTCTGGTCAGTTCCCTACTGAATGCGGCCTATTTTTTCCCCATCGTGTACCGGGCTTTTTTCTGCCAGGAGGCTCAGAGCCTCTTCCAGAACACCACCAGGGAGGCTCCTCTATGGTGCCTTGTTCCACTCGTCATAACGGCTGTCTGTTCCATTGTGTTGTTCTTTTCTCCTTTTCCATTTCTGCGACTGGCGGAACTGGCAGCTCCGTGAGGAGGCGAATACGTGAAGGACTCGAAAGAGAAAATGGACTTTTTTGACAGAGCGGGGAACATCAGAAAACTTTGGATTTCCCTTTACGGGGTCTGCGGTTTACTGGTTTCAGTAGATTTTTTCTTACCTGCGGAGGCTCATTTCGGGCTTGATGGTTTTTGGGGTTTCTATTCCTTGCTCGGTTTCGTTTCTTGTGCGGTTCTTATCCTGCTGTCCAAAGTGGCCGGTTTCTTTCTGAAGGCGCCGGAGAACTACTATGAATAACATACCACCCGCCGCTATTCTTATCCTGGGCGCTTTGTTGGTCCCCTGTTTTAGGAGTAAGTTCAAAAACATTTTCGTAGTGCTCTTGCCGCTTGCCGCCTTTGGTCTAATTCTGCAATTAGAGACGGGTGCTTCGTGGCATTTTCATTTCTTTGGTTTCAACCTGACCCTTTTGCGTGTAGATAAAATCAGCAAGGTTTTTGGATATATTTTCACCTTGAATGCTTTTGCTGCGTTCCTTTACGCCTTTCATTTAAGAGACAACACTCAACATCTGGCCGCCCTCGTTTACGTGGGAAGTGCTCTGGGCGTTGTTTTCTCCGGTGATCTGGTTTCATTGTATCTTTTTTGGGAGGCCATGGCGGTTTCTTCGACCTTTTTGATTTTAGCCCGAAAAACCGAAAAGGCATTAGCTGCCGGTCTACGCTACATCCTGGTACACGTTTTTGGTGGTCTTTGCCTGTTGGCCGGAATCGTAATTTATATTTCTCAGACGGGCTCCGTGTCCTTTGATGCGATGGCTGAAAGGAACTGGGGAACCGGTCTAATCTTGCTCGGTTTCTTGGTTAACGCAGCCGCCCCCCCCCTTTCCGCGTGGCTTTCAGATGCTTATCCGGAATCCACGGTTACCGGCGGGGTTATCTTGAGTGCCTATACGACCAAGACTGCGGTTTATACTTTAGTCCGAGGGTATCAAGGGTGGGAAGCGCTCATCTTCGTCGGGTGCTTGATGACAATATATGGGATTATTTACGCTCTGTTAGAAAATGACATGAGAAGAATTCTCGCGTACAGCATCATCAACCAGGTTGGATTTATGGTCGCCGGTGTAGGCATAGGAACGATGATGTCCCTAAACGGCAGCATTGCCCATGCCTTCTGCCATATCATTTATAAGGCCCTGCTATGGATGTCGGCCGGAGCGGTATTGGCCATGACCGGCAAGAGTAAGTGTACGGACCTTGGGGGGCTGTACAAGACGATGCCCTGGACCATGTTTTTTGGAGTCATCGGTGCTCTCTCCATATCCTCCTTCCCTGGGACCAGTGGGTTTACCAGCAAGTCCTTGATCATTCAAGGCGCCATCCAACAGCATCTGGCCTGGGTTTGGCTGCTATTGGAGATAGCATCGGCAGGGGTTTTCCTTCATGCAGGGATCAAGTTTCCCTATTTTGTGTTCTTTGCCAAAGACAAAGGGCTCCGGCCGGGTGAAACCAACAAGTCCATGTTGGCGGCAATGGGGTTCTTGTCCTTCTTGTGTATCTTCCTGGGGGTTTATCCCAAGCCGCTCTATCAGATTCTGCCTTTTGAAGTCACCTATCAGGCGTATACCTTTCACCATGTGGTAAGCCAGCTCCAGCTTCTCATGTTTTCAGCTCTCGTCTTCTTCCTTTTCCTCCGTTTGCTTAAGCGGACCGAAACGATTTCAATTGATACGGACTGGTTCTACCGCAAGGGCGGACAACTTTTCTATCGAGTCATGGACCGGGGCCTGAACGGATTGAACGAGCGTGCCGAGCAGGTCTTCAGCGTGGGGCTGGCCGGGTGGCTGGGCCGCCGGTCGCGGGATCTCCCCTTTCGTTTGGCCCAGGTCTTCCTCTATCCCATCTGGCTGGCCCTGGGACTCCGCGGAGGAGAGCTTCGGGAAGAAAGCCTGGCTCTGAAACAAACCCTGGCGAAAGGCGCTTCCCCGGTAGGGATCGGCGCCGCGGTTTCCACGGCTTTCCTGCTGCTCTTTTTCATCTTGTCCGGTTTGATCTGACAAGGAGCGCTGTATGGCACCCATCGAGGACTTGAAAAGAATTCTTCTCCTGCAAGACTTCACCGATTCTATGCTGGAGGAACTGAAGCCCCTGGTCCAGTCCCGCAAAGGCAAGGAGAAGGAAATTATCTTCAACGAAAACGAGCCGGCGGAATTCTTTCTTATGCTCAAGACGGGAAAAGTTCTCCTGGAAGTAGAGGTCTCGCCCTGGGTGATGATGTCCCTGGGCTCGGTGAAATCCGGACACTCCTTTGGCTGGTCGGCCCTCTCTTCCGCCGATCGGACCCATAAGTCCAACGCCCTATGCACGGAACCGTCGGAGATCCTTTTGGTCCCCGGAGCAGAATTCCTGAAGATCCTCGACCGCCACCCGGAGCCCGGGTACCGGGTCATGAAGAACATATTCGCCATCTTTAAGCGGCGCCTGGAGCGACGAACGGTCCAGCTCATCAACGTCATCCGCAACTACCCGGAAATGAGCGAACTGGTCCAGGAATGATCGAGCATATCACGGGTGGTGAAGTGAAAAGGTGACAAGAAATCGCTTTGTTAGCGTTTCTGGGTAGCGCAGGGACCGCGGCCATGACCATCGTCAGTTTGATTTTCTCGTCGGTTTTTCTGTTGATCCGCTACTAGATTGCATGACTGTGCAAAGGGAGAATATACATGATGGATACAAGGGTCTTGCTGGTCGATGATGAAAGCGCATTCGTCGAGGCGCTCTCGCGGCGCCTTGCAAAGAGGGAATTCAACGTATTTACGGCTGTGAGCGGCCCCGAAGCGCTGGAGAAACTCAAACAGGAATCACACATCGACGTGGTGGTCTTGGACGTGAAGATGCCCGGGATGGACGGAATTGAGACCCTGCGCGCGATCAAAACGGCTCATCCGCTGCTGGAAGTCATTATGCTCACCGGCCATGCCACGATTGAATCCGCCATAGAAGGGATGAAGCAGGGCGCCCTGGACTACCTGATGAAGCCCTGTGAAATGGACGTGCTGGTGGCCAAGGTCAAAGAAGCTAAGTCAAAGAAAGCCAAGCACGAAGAAAAGATCGCAGAGGCACGCGCGCAGCACATCGCCATGCGCCGCGGGGATTAGACGCTGCTGCAAGATCCAGGGGTTTCTAGCCGAGGATAGTCCGGGGAGGCCCCTTTCTGCGAAAAGGGGCCTCCCCGGACCCCTCCACCAAAAACTCCTACTTTGTCAATTTGCGGCCGCATGCACTGCAAAGGAAACACCGGCGCCCAACGGCCCATATAAGTGATGGCACGGCAGCGCGTACCTGACCGGATTTCCCGACACGCTTCGCGGGATCGCCTGTCTATTCAGGAATGACAGTCTCGGATGCTTGTCCCACCCGTCGGCCCGGATCCGCGGCGCCACATTTGGGCGGAGGAGTTCTCAATAACCCGACAAGACGGACATTCGAGGTTTCGGATGAAGCCGGAAGAAAAGCACGGTAGCATATATTACCGGACCCTGACGAGAAATATCGTCTTGATCATCGTGGCTGTGTCGGTCGTTCCTCTGATTCTGATCTCCGGCGTCCTCCGGTATTACTTTGCATCTTTTTATGAGCGGAAGGTGCTCGATCACCTGAAGGTAGTGATCAGAGAGCATCAGCAGAACATCGACAGTTTCTTGAATGAGCGATTGGCAAATATTCAGATTACCGCGGCCACGTACAACTTTGACGAGCTGGCTGAAGACGCGCTGCTCCGGGACAGGCTGGCTAACTTACAGAAGTACTACAGTCATGGGTTTGTGGATCTGGGGCTCGTCAACGAACAGGGCCTTCAAGTGGCTTACGCGGGGCCGTTTGAATTGCGCCGGGCGCATTACGCTCAGGCGCCGTGGTTCAAAGAGGCCATCCAAAGGGATTATTATATCAGCGACGTTTTCCCCGGCCTGAGAGGAATCCCCCATTTCATCGTGACCGCTCGCGGGGAGCACAAGGGCCAAAGGTATATCCTGCGGGCTACCGTTGATTTCGACAGCTTTAATTCGTTAGTGGAGAGCATTCGCATCGGCGAGACCGGTTTTGCCTTTATCCTGAACAAGAGGGGAGAATTTCAGACTAAACCGCGCTCCGAAGTCATCCCGTTCAAAGAGCCATATCTGAGCTTCCTAAGGGCCGACTCAAAAGCTGATGAACAGGTCGGGACCATCGAGAGCCCAACATGGTTCGGCGCAAACGTAATATACGTCATGTCCCGGCTTAAGAAGGGCGAGTGGGTCCTGGCGTTCCAGCAATCTGAAGCGGACGCGTATTCCGCATTGTACACTGCTCGCAATATCACCGTAGCCATATCCTTGGCCGGAATAGTCGCGATTATCGTCGTCGCGATTGTCCTCTCCTTGAGACTGGTAGAGCGGATTGCACAGGTTGACCGCGAAAAGGAGATGATGAACGAGCAAATCATCGAGGCGGGGAAGCTGGCCTCGTTGGGCGAATTGGCCGCAGGGATCGCGCATGAGATCAACAATCCCGTCGCGGTCATGGTGGAAGAGGCCGGTTGGATCCAGGACCTCTTGGACGAGGAGCCTCCGGACACGTGTCCGAACCGCGAGGAATTCCAGCGATCCGTTAATCAGATTCGATCCCAGGGCGCTCGCTGCAAACAGATCACCCACAAGCTCCTGAGCTTTGCACGCAAAACCGATCCCACTCCCAAGAGAATCCAGTTGAATGAAGTCGTCCGCGATGCGGTCTCGCTCTGCCGGCAACGGGTCAGGTACGGGAACGTGAAAGTGATTTCCGTATTGGCTGACGACTTGCCCGCGGTGCGCATTTCTCCTACAGAGGCTCAACAAGTGTTTGTCAACTTGATCAATAATGCCGTGGACGCGGTTGAACCGAAGGGCGGCAGCGTCAAAGTCACGACCCGCATCGAAGGCAATTTCGTCGCCGTGGACATCGCGGACGATGGGACGGGCATTCCAAAATATGTCTTGCCGCGTATCTTCGACCCCTTTTTCACGACCAAACCGGTGGGCAAAGGCACGGGGCTCGGGTTGTCCATATGCTACGGAATCGTCAAGAAGGCTGACGGTGAGATCACGGTGAACACCGCGGAAGGACTGGGCACAACTTTTCACGTGAAATTCCCTGTTCGCAAGGATTCGACACACGAGAGCTGACCCATGACCGCCAACGGATCTTCAGAAGTTCCCAGCATCAAGTTGCTGCTTGTGGACGATGAAGTGGCCTATGTGAATGTTCTCGCCAAACGGCTGGCAAAAAGAGGATTTGAGGTCAAGTCCGCGGTCAGCGGCGCCCAGGGGATCCAAGCAGTCCGACACGAGGACTTTGATGTGGCCGTGCTCGACCTCAAGATGGAGGACATTGACGGCATCGAAGTGCTGAAAATATTTAAGCAAATGGTTCCTGGGATGGCCGTCATTATGCTCACCGGCCACGGGTCCGAACAGGCCGCGCGAGAGGGTATTCGTTTCGGCGCGTTCGATTATCTCACCAAGCCCTGTGAACTGGACGAACTCGTGGAGAAGATCCTTGAATCATACGAATATCAGAAGAAGAGGTCCCAGCAACGCGGGCCGCAGTAGCGGCATATCGCAATGACCGTTGCTTCCTTTCTTCCCAAAGACCCGCACAGACAGAAACTCCGAGGGAAGTCTATCATAATAGGCTCCCTCGGAGTGTTTGCTCGTAAATTAAGGATGTTAGGTTAGGAACCCTCCGTTATTCAGCTCCCTTCCTCCTCGGCCGTTGCGCTCCTTCGTCAAGCTGCGGAGTGATTTGCCTCGGAGTTATCTGCTGCTGCGGGGTCATTTGCCGTGGACTGATCTGTCTCGTCGGACTGATCATGCCGGTCGCGCCGGTCGGTGTGAGGACCCTCGTCGGAGTCGGTACTCTCGTCGGAACCGTGATTGGCCGCGTGGAGAGCGTTACCCTTGTCGGCATAACGGTCAAACCGGTCGGTGTGAGCACCCGCGTCGGAATCGTAATGGGTCCTGTGGGCAGGGTCACCCTCGTCGGAACCGTAACGCCCGTTGGTAGCGTCAGCCGCGTCGGAACCACCGGGCTTGTGGGAAGAGTGAAGCGCGTCGGCAGTGTGACCGGCCCCGTGGGCAGCGTAAGAACTGTGGGGAATGTCAGAGGCCCCGTGGGCAGCGTTGGCCGCGTGGGAATCGTGACCCCGGTGGGAAAAGTGAGAACGGTCGGAATAGTCGGCCTTGTTGGCAAAGTAGGTATGGTCGGCGTTGTCGCCGCTGTTGGTATCGTGGGAATAGTAGGAGTTGTGGGCGTAGTAGGTGTTGTGGGCACAGTTGGAGTCGTGGGCACAGTTGGAGTTGTGGGCACAGTTGGAGTCGTGGGCACAGTTGGAGTCGTGGGAGTAGTGGGGTAGACCGGAACCGGAATGGGCACCGGCACGAGACCCGGGCCGAAACCGGGTACCACGACGATCCCCGGATCTATTGGTTCATAGTAGATAGGGGGCACCGGCGAACGTGGAGGAGGGAAGGTCCTGCATGACGGGACATCGCGGGGGAGGGTGTCCGGGATTGTGGTGAAATCGATGAGCGCCCGCATGTACTCGGGAGACACTTGCATAATACTTGACGGCGGCTGGTCCTTCTCGACGATAACGGCCTGACAGGACCTCAAGAGGCGCTTTTCCTCCTGCAAGTCCTCTCGGATGCTGAACACGAGAAGTTCACCTCGGATGCACGTTATGGATGTCCTGACATCGGTGACCGCTTCAACGACGAAGTCCGCTGTGTCGGCAGTGGGCATGACCGCGGTGAACGCTGTGGGCGAGAGAACCACAAAAGAGGAGGGAGGATTTGTTTGGGGGAGCTTCTTCCTAAATCGGACAATCCCCTGTAACATCTGTCCGGCGAACTGCGACGAGGGACCGGAGGTTTCGAAGCCTGCGAACCGGAACACCGAGCCTCGCCCCAGGGACACATCGCTCTGATACCTGCTCTGGCCCCGCCACCACATTTTACTGTCAGTGGCGCTATCGGTCATTATTGTGTCCTGGAGAAAGGTGGGATCTCCCGCTTTTGCCGGCGCGGGTTCCGCCTGCCCCGCGCGCAAGAGAAAACCCTGGCCCTGGACGCGGCGTATCGTCCCATTCGGGTCCGCAGCGAGAACCGTGGAGATGAAGAAGAGGCACGAAAGAACGACTCCCGCGCATACCATGAGCGTCCGTCGACTCAATTGCTTGGTCATAGTTCATACTCCCTGAAACGCTGTGCTCGCATCAATGCAAGAATTTCCGTTGAGGGTCTCGGCGTCCTCGGGACCTTACATTCGCACCACCGCGACTGCGAATAACCTGTTCATCAGCGGACAAATCCACGGCTCAAGTACGTCCCCCCCCCCCCGCCTCATCTACGTCTTACTTCTTCAGAATTCCGGCCTGCCAGCGTGGTTGCTTGGTCTCCCCGAGAGCTGTTCAATAATTATCCGCACATACGCCATCTCAATAATGGTCCATTCAATTCCCGAAAACTTCTATGGCCGAATCGCCACAGGAATGCATACTGCGTCCATAAAGATGTTACGCGCGGCCGCGGACCGCTGTCAACCCAGGGCAAGGGCGCGCCCCTGCCCAAACGGTCAAAGACCCGCTGTCAAGGACCCAAAATTCTGTTGAGTAGCCTCAAGAAAAATTCTTCACTTTTTAGGGTCGGGACCCCACACGCGGACCTCGATCGTTGTCCAGTTCACCGAGATACGCGGCCGCGGCTTCATGATCCGGCTTTATTGCTAAAGCCCTGCGGAAATATTTCACCGCCTCCTTATTCTGTTTCATGGCCGCGTATGCCAGTCCGATCGCGTACCACAACTGGGAATTCTCCTTGTTCAAAGACAGGGCTCGCCCCAAAGTGACAATTGCTTCAGCAATTTCGCCGTTGTGTAATAGGGCCACGGCAAGGTCCGCGTGCGCTTCAGTGAGATCCGGGCTTAGCTTGACGACTGCGCGGTGGCTCTCGACCGCCTGTCTCGCCTTTCCATGAGCTAACAAGCTGTGCGCCAGCCGATGATGAGCTTCCGCGAAATCCGGTTTGAGCCGGATCGCGGCCCGATAGTGCTCCTCGGCAAAGGATGGGGCTCCGGTCAAATCCAGCGCCCACCCAAGATAGAAATAGGCGATCGGTTGATGCGGGGCTAGAATCATCCCGGTCTTCAGCTCTCGGATGCCGCTCTCAAAATCTCCGGATCTCGCAAGGAGATAGCCCAGATACGAGTGAGCCTCCGGTGAGCCCGGATCAAGTTCCACGGCCCGCTCTACATAACTCACCGCTTGCCTGAGGTCCCCACTCTTCTCCAGGCATATGCCCAGGAGATGGTAGGCTATTCCTTGCCCGGGATCGAGCTCCACAGCCCTGGAGAGTACTTGCGCAGCTTCGGATATGTGTCCGGCGCCCACAAGAGCGCGCCCGAAAACGATCTGAATTGCGGCGTTTTCCGGGTCCGCGGACATCGCTCTGCGATAGCCCTCCAGCGCCTCAGAAACCTGGCCGGTGGTTTCGAGCAAGAGGGCTAGGTCCGCGTGCGCAAGCGCCAGAGCAGGGTGCAAGATGATCGCCTTCTTGTAATGACTGATGGCGTCTGAGACCTGACCCTGATTCGCAAGGACTCGTCCGAGTCTGTGATGAACTTCCGCCGCCTTGTCATCCAGTTGGAGCGCGTTCCGGTATTCTTGAAGAGCTTCCCGGTAGTAGCCTGTTTCGTGGAGAGCGCCCGCAAGATGGAGATATCCTGTTACTGATTTGGGGTCCACTTGGATGCTTCGAGCGTACTCCTGCATGGCCTCTAATACGCTGCCGGCCTTCTTCAGGGCATTGCCCAGGCAAATGTATGCGGTCGCGTTTCCGGGGTCGGTTTCCGTGGCTCTTCGGTAGTATTCGATTGCGTCGTCAAGCTTGCCCGCGTTCTCGAACGCGCCTCCGAGAACCAGGTGGACATCTGCGTGATTCGGATCCAGCTCCACAGCTTTCCGGTACACGGCCACGGCCTGGTCGGTTTTGCCGGTGACTTGAAGAGCCACGCCCAAACAGATCAGCGCTCCCCCGGCGCGATCCTTGGTGTCTCCGAAGGTCTTGAGAAATTGCTCCACAGAGGCTTCCGTGTCGAAGTTTTTGGGCCGGACGGCCCGCGATTCCGGGTCTACCGCAAGAACCTTTTGAAATACCTCCATTGTCTCCCCGTGTCGCTCTTCCGCCGCGAGCACCGACATAGTGTTCACCGCGATATCCAGATACGGGATTTTTTGCACATCGCGAGAGTACTGAGGAAGCCGCGCCACCAGGTCTTGCCAGAAGGAGATATGTGTCCATCGTCCCGCGCGTTCCGCGGTGACCCATCCCAGTCCGGCCAGCGCAACGAGCAAGCCCGCGACAGCTCCGCACCGGATTGCGGGCGAAACCGCGCGCTTCTCCAACACCCACTGCGCGGTGGGCAGGATTCCCCGAGCCACAATCAGCAGTAAGCCCGCCATGGGAAGGATCGCCCGGTATCCGAAGAAGAGGTACTGGGGTATCAGCATGGATTCCGGAAGCAGGCTAACCCCCATGAACAGGATGCCGAAAGCTATGACCGGACTGCGCCGCATCAAAGCGCAGCCTGCCACGGCCAGCGCGACCACCCCGGTGACCGCCAACAGTGTCTCAGGGGGATTGAGCAGCGAACGAGAAACGATCTCCGCCCTCATGAATTCCACGTCCCCCATGAAGGGAAAGAGCATCATTGATACGTAGCTGAAGAAGATCCTGCACTGGGTCATAGCCACTTCCGCGATACTCAGCCCGCCGGTCGCGTAATACAGGGAGAGCCGCTCGAAAACGCTTTGTTCCATCTCACTGTGCGTACCATGGAGAATTCTGGTGGTCACCAGATAAAGGACGACACTCGGAAGCAATACCAGAGCTATGGTTCCCACTCGCTTCATCAATGGGCCCGCGCCCTGACGGAAGACGGTCAATTCCGCCAAAACCATGAGCGCCGGCAGGACCGCCACGTTTTCTTTGCTCAGCATCCCCGCGAGGAAGATCACGGCCGTGACACCATACCCCACGAAGGGATTGGCGAAGCGCCCGGAGCGAGTCGCCACGTACACCGCAAGGCCCCAATAGACGAACAAACAGGCCATGATGGCTTCTCGTTGCCAGACGTAGAGGACGACAAAGCTTTGCAACGGGTGAATCACAAAGAGCGTCCCCATAAGCACGCTGACTAATTGCTTCACTCGGATCGAACCAGGAAGGCTCAGTCCAGGAATGCGGAAAACGGTCATAACCAGGAGAACCAGAGCCAAGCCTGCTCCGGCCAGGAATCCCACATTCAGGACACGCAAATAAAAGGGATCCAGTCCGGCCGCGAGATAATTCAGATAGAAGGTGAAGACAAACAGAGGCCTGACCGGAATCATGCCGAGTATGCGGGCCATATCGTGACTTGCCAAGAGCGGCTGTTTGGCGCTGACGAAATACGCTCCGTCATAGACCGTGCGGGCGTTCATTCCTCCCCAGTGACATGCCAACCCCAGGACAAGAAATACCAGGAAGATTAAAATGATCTGAGCCCACGAGAAGAACGGGGACGTGGACGGCGACTCGCCATTCCGCTTACATAGCGATTGTTCGTTTTCTTGGCTCATTTCTCCGGCCGGACGTCCAGGCCCCGCCTATCAATGGAGCAGGGCTCTCGAAACAATTGATAGAAGGACTCCTTAGGTCAAGGGCAATCACAATTCTTGGAATACCACTCGTCTGCTTCCTGCTGATCGAAGAACACTTTACAGTTAGGGCTTGTCGCATACGGTGTAAAGTCTTGCGTCCTCTTACTATAGCATTGATTGCAGTAGACCTTGACGCCGACGACGCTTACGCCCCCCACCTTTCTATTCCAGCAGATGACCCACCAATCGGCGTCTGCCGGCGCAGCAGCACAGATGAGCGCCATAAGAGCCGCGGCCGACACGATCATTTTCGCCGATTTCGCCATCATTCCCGACCGTGAGAGAACATGAGCCCCTAGCTCGCAACCCTCAAAGTGAGCGCGTCCAGGAGCTTCCTCAGTTCTTGAAAGCTCCCTTCAGAGACAGATACTATTTCGAAGCCGCTTAGGAGGGGCCCTCCAGGTTCGTCTTGGCGAACCCAGCGGCATTCCGCCTTGAAAACCACCGGATCGACCAGGAAGAACTCATCCGCAGGTATGACAAAGGCCTTTATTTCATTTTCCCGACTGGCAATGCCTTCGACACCGACCCCATTCTTGGTGATGTCACGCACTTTTCCCCTTACTTCGGGGTTCTCTGTTTCAAAGATAGGAAGCGGAAATTCCAGTTTATCTCGGGGAACGCGGTTGGTCCACCTTCCGGTCGTTGTCTCGTCAAAAGAGAGATCGCCGGACAGCTCGCTCGCTTCCAAGAAACCCGCTTCCACTAGCTTTTTCAAACAATTCCCCAGCCCCTTGGGAGTAAGTCTGTACTTTTGCATAATATCCGCGCCGTTCAACCCTCCTCGTATATCCGCGACTATTTCGTGCGCCCTGATTTTCCTCTTGTGCGACATCACGCCTCTCTTCTAAAGCCTCGTCAATGATATCCACTCAAGAAGCCGCATGCGCCCCAGCTTTTCATACCGCTAAAATCTGATTTGGACCTCTCAACCGCCGACCTTATGATATAATAATCAATGTTTGATCGAGAAGTCCAGACTTGAACGCCATGTTTGACGGGGTCTGTTCGATCGACGAAACGCGCCCGGTCGCGGGTTGAACGTCCTCCGAAGCCGTGAGGGTTTAGCTCCGGCCAAGCTGAGGAGACGACGGGACACCGGGCCCAATGAGTGAGAGGGGGAGCGCTTTCATGGCTGCCGAGCACTTCTACAAAGCCAAGCAAATCCTTGATGATATTCGTCAGGGCATTGGTGGGGCTGAATTACGGGTTAAGTATGGTTTCAGCTTCGGCGAGGTGGAAGCGGCGGTCGGGCAATTGCTGGAAACCGCATCAATGAGAAGGCAAGCCGACGATCATAGCGCCGAGAGTCAAGCATCGACTCAGCTTCTCGATCAGCGAAAAGCCGCACGCGTCACCGCGCTCCTGCCCGTGGCTGTTTACGACGTGGAAGACGAGGAACTGAGAGGGTTCATCGCCGATATCTCCGAAAGCGGCTTGCGCGTCGTGGGAGCAAAGAGCGCTGTCGGCCAAGTGAAGACGTTCATGCTTCCCAGCGAAGTTATCTCAGAAGTCGACGGTCTCATGTTCGAAGCCACCTGCCGATGGGTCCGCCCCCATGGGCCTTCGGGCGCCACCATTGCCGGCTTTGAGATAACGGGGATTACAGACGAGGATATTCGGCACTTGAAGAAGCTTGTGCGGTTGCTCAAATTTGAGGACTAACTCAATCGGGCCGTGAATGGCCGGTTTGGTATCTTAGTCTATCCATCGCACGAATTCGGACAATTCCGCGCGTGTAGACCTGAATTCATTGATGCAAGCATTAGGGTCGGGCCTCCCTAAAGCCACCGTAACCACAAGCGTCTTTGATTCCGGGATGTTCAGTTGGTCCTTGACCTCGTCTTGGTACGCGCTCACCAAGCCGATTGGACACGAACCAAGCCCATGCCCTGCCGCGGCCAGGACCAGATACCCCATGAATGAGCCCACGTCTACCAAGTGATCCGGGTGAAGAAGCTCATCAAGGAATATCAGCGCGACAGCCGGCGCTCCATAGAAGTCAAGGCTGCCCTCGTTGATGTACGTCCTAAAATCCGATCCCATTCTCTCCACCAGTGGTGTCATCTGTTCGACCGATTCACGGCCTCGTTGCAGGAAACGCTCCGGTATCACTTCCTTGGCCGCCCCCGGGCCGCAGGTAATCCGGCGCTCCCGGTACGAACGAAGCAGCCTCTTGGACAGCCTTTTTCTTTCCTCTCCCAGCGCCATGTGGACTTCCCACGGCTGCATGTTGATCGCGGAAGGAGCGCGGGAAGCGTCATGGAGCACAGCTTCCAGCAGCGACCGGTCCAGGGGTTCGTCCGCAAAAGCCCTGACACTCCCCCGACAGCGTATCGTCTGTAAGACATCCATGAAATCCACCTCCTGGGGCCAAGATCTATTGGGCAAGGATTTGCGCCTAAACTCGGTCCTGTCGGCCGTCAAGCTGTTTTGGGCTTTGAACTGAACGTGTGCTCTACGACTTGCCACCTTTCCTGAAACCGAGTATAGGTGTTCACCAAATACAAGGCGCCTCCTGGAATCCGGCACGAGGAGACCAGATGAAAGTGAGACACATCATATTCGCGGCAGCCATCGCCTGCGCCCTGAACGTGTCCTTGGCCGACATCAGCTCCGCGCGCGAGTTCGAGGATTCGTTCCGGGCCGGGCTTTACGCGGAGGACGCGGGGAACTACGACGATGCGCTCAAGCATTTTTCCAGGACCGTGGAACTCGAACCTCGGTCAGCCACCGCGTGGGCGAAACTCGGAGAGATCCATCTTCGCAAGGGAGACTCGAGGGCGGCGATTCAAGATCTCTTGCGCGCCGTGAAGCTCGATCCCGCGTACGCCGCGGCTTACAGTCGCCTTGGATACGCATACAACGCGGTGGACGAGTTCGACAAGGCCACCGAAGTATTAACCGTGGCGCTCAAACTGGATCCGCATTCGGCGACCTGCTTCAACAGCCGCGGATTTGCCCTGAACGGCAAACAGCGATTCGAAGATGCAATCAAGGACTTTGATCAGGCCATTCGCCTGAACCCCAACAACGCCAACTTCTACAATAACCGAGGGTTCGCGCACAACGGGCAGAGAGATTTCGACAAGGCTATTGAAGACTTCAACCAGGCAATAAGATTAGAGCAGAATAACGCCATGTACTACAACAACCGCGGGGTGGCCTTGATGCGAAAGAATGATTTCGACAAGGCTATGGAAGATTTCGACAGCGCAATCCGGCTCAATTCGCAACACTGGGCAGCGTACCATAACAGAGGCATGGCGCACAGCGGTAAAGGCAGACATGACAAGGCTGTTGAGGAGTTCAGCAAGGTCATTGAAGCCAATCCCAATTCGCCTGTGTTGTACAAAGACAGAGGGACCGCGTACATGAAGCTGGGTGACTACGAGGCTGCCAAGAAAGATCTGGATAAAGCTCTTGAACAAGATAAGAACCTTGCCGCTGCTTATGCCGCGATGGGCCTGCTCCTGGCTCAAGCCCCGGGTCCGCCGCTGCGCGACCCGGTCAAGGCGCTCCAGTTCGCGGAAAGAGCGGTGAAACTAACGGGCGGCACAGGACCCGACATGCTCCAGATCCTCGCTGAGGTCCAGTATGCGCTCAAACGGCCTGCTGATGCCATCGCAACGCTCAAATCCGCTTTATCGCTGGATCCCGTCAACAAGGAATATCACCAGCTCATGGCCAAGTGGAACGGCTCTTATTCTCCGAGTTCCCCTAGCCGCGATCAACAGCCCACGCGGGTTTTCGAAACGCTCTGGTAGCATTGTCTTCGCGCTAATCGAAGCGCATTTCCCTGGTTCCGGCTTGCTGGGGCTAAGATTAACGCTCGGTTGATGCGCCTTTGGCGCCCTTTTCCGGCCACCATCCGCCCGACGAGCTGAGAATGGGTGATCGCACACAAGAAGACCGGATTAGGGAATATGCGACGAAGACGGTCCGCCTCGGATCGCGCCTGAACGATACGGCGCTCTTACGCGCAGTCATTGCTCGCATGACAAAGACCTTTTCTCTCCTCCCGCCCGATGCACTGGAACTCTTTCTGAGCGAAGCCCGGCGCTTGTATATTACGGTCATGCCCGACACCGGCTTCCCGTTCGGCATGAAGACAAAGTCAGAGGAGACTCCGGAAATCCGACGCTATGCTATAACCATGCACAAGGAACATATGGAGTGGTCTGAAGACCTTTTCATCGGCGCAATGCTCCATGAGTTAGGTCACGTGGCGGCTCGCCGGCCTCCGGAACAGGAATGGCCTCGCGGGAAAAAAGAACGCGCCGAGTTCAAAGAGCGCCTGGAGGCTCGAGCAGATGCGCTGGTTTGGAAATGGGGTTTGCGACACTACAGCATGCGTCACCTTACGGCCACCTATCCTGAACACTACGTGGAGCGGATCGTCAAGGCCATCGCACAAACGCTGCTGGAAGAAGATCTCTCCTGGAACGAGTGATCTTCCGGTCGCTTCCGCCGAGAGACACAGATGGAGAAAAGTTCGTGACGGATCGCTTGTATAAATACCGGCGGGAAGATTTTGGGGAGCTACCGGTAACGCTCCACCATTTGACTATCTACCTGAATTTCCTCGACGGATTCGTGGAGGCGAGCAACTGCCTCGAGATGACGGCGCGGCAGCCCTTGGAAAGGATCGAGCTCGATGCGAAAGATCTGACCATTGTCAGAGTGGAATGGGTGAAAGACCCCCTTGATCCCTCTGAAAGCGCTGTTCCCCTTCGGTACGACTATGCTCATGAAAGGGACAAACTGATCGTCGCCTTGCCTGACCGCGTGGACTCGGGTCAACGCTTTCTGGTGCGAACCGTCACCCGATGCGTTCCCTCGGACCATATACTCGAAGGCATTTACAAAGACACCACTCCGCACGGGGCTCCCCAGCAGTATATTTCCCAATGCCAGCAATGGGGATTTCAGCGCATCATGCCGATCTTTGATGATTGCACGGCCAAGTGCGCCATGACCACCACCATCGAAGCCGATGCGCGCTACACGCACCTGATAACGAACGGAAACATTAACCCGCGGACCAATCCGGACGGTGCGCCGGTTCTCAAACCCGGGGACCCCTCGCGGCAGATCATCACCTATGAGAACCCTCTTCCTATGGCGCCCTATCTGTTTCTGGTATGCGCGGGCACGTGGGACATGCTTGCCGACCAGGTCACGTGCGATTCAGGTCGAACGGTGCGCCTGGAATACCTCGTCCCTCCGGGTCGTGTCGAAGGGGCGCAAATTCCCATGGAGATACTGAAGAAATCCGTGCTGTGGGTGGCCCAAACCCAGGACTACGAATACGCAATGGACGTGTACCGGACGATTTGCATGAACAAGTCCAACTTCGGCGGAATGGAAAACATGGGCAATACCACTATTGTCACCGATGCCGCTCTCATCGACGAGCATACCCTCGATCAGCAGCTCATCTATGCCCACGCGGTGATCGGCCATGAGTTTGAGCATAACCAGTGCGGCAGCGAAACCACTATGGAGACGCCCTTTGATGTTTGGCTGAATGAAGCGTACACCGTTGACGTTGAACGGCAGTTTGTCGCCGAGATCTTTGACCCGACTTTTGTCCGCCTCGCTCAGGTGGATTCGATCCGCAGCCCCTTGCTGGGACCGCTTTCCATAGAGGACAGCGGGCGCGCGGGCCGTATCGTTCGAGACGGCTTCAACAACCCGGATGAGCTGATTGATGGGGTCACGTATGTGAAAGCCGCGGAAGTAATCCGCATGTTGAGGTTGATCCTGGGGCCGGAGCTTTTCAAGGCCGCGACCACGCTGTACTTTTCTCGATACAAGAATTCCAACGCCAACACGGAACAGTTCTTCGAATGCTTTGAAGAGGCATCGGGGAGGTCCTTGGAGCAATTCAAGAAGGGATGGCTGTACACCATCGGATACCCGAAAGTTACGGCGGAAATGACTTATCGGCCTGAGTCGCGCTCTTGCGCGCTCACTCTTCGACAAGAGAGCGATAGCGGGGCCGGTCCCTTCCACCTGCCCATCGAGGTGGCCTTGGTGGATGCTCAAGGCCGAAATGTCCCCGGCGCGGAACGAGTCCTGGAGCTGGCCCAGGCGCAAATGTCGTCCGTGTTCGAACATGTGCCCGAGTCACCCGCGTTCGCGTCAGTGAATCGCGGTTATTCCTTCTACGGGACCTTCACGCTGACAGACGCTACGGCTCATACCCTATCCCTACAAGTCCGCATGGATACCGATCCTTTTAACCGGGTTGAGGCGATGCGGCAATTGACCGACCGGCAACGGATTGGCCTGTTGCCCAAGCCCGATGCCGCAGTTGACCAGGAATGGCTCGCGCTTTGGGGGGAGATCCTCCAGGACGAGAGCCTTTCCCCCGCGCTCAAGGCATATTTTCTAAGGATCGATGAACAACCGCTCGACCGGAACTACTGCACATGGTTCCCGGAATTGGCACAGGCGCGGGAAACGCTTATGGCAGCGGTGAACGCCGCGCATCGGGAGGAGTTGTTGGCGCATTTTCATCGGCTCGACACGTATCGGCCGAAGGAATCGCCGAATGACGGCATCGAGGAACGAATTCTCAAGAACGTGTTTCTGGAGTTAATCGCGGTAGACGATTCGCCTGCGAGCCACGACCTCATACTCAAACATTTCCGGGCCGCGACCACAGCCACCGATCGAGTGGCGGCGCTGGTGGCCCTAAACCGAAGCTCCGCTGCTGAAAGGCTCTCCGTGCTTGAAGAGGTGTACCGAGCCTGGTTCCCGCATCTGAGCGCGTATGCGAATTACCTTCGAATAATCGGAGCAGGAACCCGCGAAGACGCTTTCACCATGATCGAACGAGAGAAGTCACGCGACACCTTTGACGTGAATCAACCAACTTGGACAAGAGCGCTCTTCCTCACCATGGCCGCGAACAACAAGATGATCTGGACGGATCGGGGAATTCAGTGGATCGCCGACACCGTCTCATGGATGGCCCGCATCAATGACTACAACGCGAGCCGTATGCTGAACACCTTTCAGCACTGCCGGAGGCTCAAGCCGGAACTCCGGGTCAAAGTTCAAACGGCTCTGGAGCAGATCATCGAGAACGTGCCCGAAAAAATCAGCCCCACCATCCAAGGCCAAGCCAAAGCTTACTTGGCCGACGAGGTTGCCGGTTCGTAGTGAAAGCGATTCGCATTGAAAGAGATAGCGCCCTGCAGGCGCGGATTTGGAAATCCCCCAGTATCCTCCTTTAGAAAAGGGGGAACAACGCATCCCCGTTTTCCCCATTTCGGCAATCGCATAATAGTGTGAAGTAACACTTGACACTTGCCAATAGCTTGTGTAGGATGCCTTTATACCGGTTGTCAAAATACTTGGCTTCTTGGACAGCCCGTGCTTGAAGAAGACCGCTAGGGGCCAGCGCCTACCAATATCCAAGCGGCAATCGGACATTATTTTTTTACACTTGCTATATGCAGTGACTCTTGGCGAGGGACCCAATGCCAACATTGACCAAAGCCCGACAGACCTTTCTCTACGTGGCTCCTTTTCCCGCTCTGGCGTTTTTCAAGATTTGGGCGTCATTAGGGAAAGAACCCGGCGTCTTGCTCATCGCGGCCAGCGCTATGCTCGTCTATTGCGTTTGCATTCTTTTGCTGGCGCGCCAATGGGACAAGCCGACCTACTTTGACTGGGCGATCTTCGGTTACTTTCTGGTGATTACCTTGTCTCTTGCTCTGTGGCGCCAAGCGGCCGGAACGATCCTCACGGAGTATGCGGTGACCGGGATCTACGTTACTCTCTTCGCAGTCGCTTTTGTTCCGCCGATGCTCGGATTGGACCCCTTCACCTATCACTATGCCAAGAAATACACACCCCAGGCGGTTTGGGGCAATCCGATCTTCGTGCGTATCAATCGAATCATGACCTTTATCTGGTCAGGTATCTTTGCGACTTGCATCGTGCTGAGCATCTATCCGTCGGTTGTAACCCGCGCGCTGATTCCTATCGCGATTATCGTCGGCTTTGGCGTTCCGTTGAATCTTCGGTTTCCGGACCTCTACCTCAAGCGTCTTGGCCTGCCCGGTCTCGCAGAGATGCGAAAGATGTCCCTTGCCGCCGCGGGTGACATCTCCCCTATTGGAGAGGGCCGCGCGGTTCCCCAATTAGCCGCTGCGATCCCTCAATCCGTCAGGCCGGACCTCGCTCCGGGTTTGTCAACCGGGGCCGCGAAACCTTCCTATCAGACACAATCCGAGAAACAGGAGACCGCCATGAAAGTTCTCGCTATTAACTCGAGCCCGAGAGTTGACGGGGTCAGCAAGACTGGAATGGTGCTTGAGGCGCTGGTGAAGGGGATGCTCGACGCGGGCGCGGAGGTGGAGACGATTCGGCTCCGCGAAAAGACGGTCAAAAACTGCATCGGCTGCTTCACCTGCTGGACAAAGACCCCGGGAGTCTGCGTCCAGAAGGACGATATGACCAATGAGCTGTTCTCCAAGTGGTTGGAAGCCGACATCGCGGTCTATGCCACGCCTCTGTATCACTACACCGTGAACGCGGCGATGAAAGCCTTTATTGAACGGACACTTCCGATGTCGGAGCCGTTTCTTCATCGCCGCGACGGGAAGACCTATCATCCGCGGCGCCAAGAGCCTCCCAAAGCCGTGATCTTGTCCGTAGCCGGATTTCCCGAGCCGGCCGTCTTCACGCAGCTCTCCTCGTACGTGAACTTCCTGTTCGGCAAAGGACTGATCGCCGAGATCTATCGACCCGCGGCCGAAGTAATGAACCGTCCCGAGTTCTCGGTGGGGGCCAATGACATCCTTGAAGCCACGACCCAGGCCGGCCGAGAGCTGGCGCAGTCCCTCAAAGTCTCCGATGCTACGATGGAGCGGATCATGAGGCCCATCGGGGGCGATTTCGACACCTTTGCCAAGATGGCGAACGTTTTTTGGAAAACGTGTATCCGAGAGGGCGTGACGCCCAAAGAGTTTCACAAAAAGAATCTGCGGGTGCGTCCTGATTCTCTCGAAACCTTCATGATGATCATGCCCATGGGGTTCAACGCTGAATACGCGGCCAAAACTAAGGCTACTATTCAGTTTCGCTTTTCCGGCGAAGTCGAGGGGGCATGCCACTTCAGGATCGATGACGGAAAGGTGGGGGCGGCGGTCGGGGAGTCAGAAAAACCGGATTTAGTCATTGAGTCCCCTTTCGACACTTGGATGGACATCATCACCGGGAAAGCAGACGGCCAAGAAATGTTCATGCAGCAGAAATATAGGACGGCTGGGGACCTATCCCTACTGATGCGGATGAAGGACTTGTTCGGCAGAGGGAAGAAGTCCGGCTAAAACCTACCGAGGAATGCGACCTCCTGGTTGAAGGTTCACGGGCCCTGCCGCGGCCGACGTTTTTCGGCGCAGGGCCGCAGTAGACAGGCCCCCGCCCTTTGGAGTATTTTGGTAAGGACCTGATGGGTTCACCTTCGAGAGGCCGTTATTTCCTGATCGATTTCGTAAAAGGAGCGACACTATGACCGATGTGTACAAACGGCTTGCAGAAAAGCTGGACGGACTGCCCAACGGATTTCCCGCAAGCGACAGCGGAGTGGAGTTAAAGATCCTCAAGAGAATATACACTCCCGAGGAAGCTGAGATGGCCCTCAAGCTGAGGCCCATACCCGAAACGGCTCAGGCTATATCAGAGCGCCTCGGCATACCACTGGACGAACTCCAGCCCATCCTAGACAATATGGTGGACAAAGGCCAGATCGGGTCCGCCAAAATGAAGGGCGAGCAGGTGTATATGGTCGTCCCGTTTGTAGTGGGGATCTTTGAGTTCCAACTGAATCGGCTTGACAAAGAGATGGTGGAACTCATCGAGGAGTACGGCCCCACGCTCATGCGCACGGTGGGACAGTTCGCTCCCGCGCTCCTGAGGGTGGTCCCGGTCAATCTCCAGACCAAGCTGGAACAACAAGTGCTCCCGTACGAGGATATCGCGGCCATGATGGAAGGGGCCAGGGCTTTCCAAGTGGTGAATTGCATCTGCCGCAAAGAACGCGCGCTGCAGGGAAAACCGTGCAAACATTCTATGGAAGTCTGTCTCGCGTTTGCCAATCATGAGGGAGCGTTCGACAAGTATGCAAAAGGCCGGATTATTTCGAAACAAGAAGCCCTGAACATCCTGGCCAAGGCCGAGGAAGAAGGCCTGGTGCATAACACGTACAATGTTCGGACAGGCCAAATGTTCGTCTGCAATTGCTGTTCATGCTGCTGCGGTATCATGCGTGGTGTGAAGGAATTTAACGCGCCGTACCTTATGGCAAGGAGTAACTTCGTAGCCGCGATTGACCAGGACGCGTGCGCGGCGTGTGGCGTGTGCGCGGACGAGCGATGCCCCATGGAAGCAATCGTGGAAGACAACGGCTCATACAAGGTGATTCCGGAGCGATGCATCGGATGCGGCGTGTGCGCTCCCACTTGCCCCACAGATTCCATCAAGCTGGAACGCAGACCTGAAGCAGCCCAGACCGAGCCCCCGAAAAACATCGTGGAGTGGTACTTCCAGCGGGCTGCCAGCCGAGGCATACAGCTCAGGATCGATTAAGAACGGCGTCACGGCTCCAGGGAAAGGTCAAGCGCACGGCCTCTTTGACGGGGCCGGCCGGATGTTCGCGTTATGGCGTGAGCATTCGGTTACTCCACAGCGTAAATCGCGGTTGACCGGAGCCCCGAGATGTCATAGACTCGCCGGAAGCGTAAACGTGCATTTCCGAACGTTTCTCCAAATCTTTTTTCCGTGGATGCGCGCGGGAGGTGATGCGGCGCGTCCCTGGCGGACGCAAGTAGTTATTCGCGCGACCGGTCCATGAGTTAAGGATCGGCCTCGAAGAGGCTCGCCGCATCATTCAGCCGGATGTCGCTTTCCGGCGGATCCGGTCTTATCAAGCAAATAGAAAAGGATCGGGCAGGGACTGCTATGCTCGATCCGGACGATCCCGAACTGTTACCCTTATCTTCGAGTCTGCGCCGAGATGTCGTTGACTAAGCGGGAGCAACGGGCCCCTCGTTTTCGCGGCCGTCCGAGAAGGAGTTACAAGAGCTTCTCGCTGGCGCTCCTCGTCGTTGCGCCCGCCATTGTTGCGCTCTGGACCTACCAAGACAATCTTGATTGCTACTTCACAGGAACCGACTCGTTCAGCCTTATAGAAACGAGCCGAATCGAATCCCTCCAAGATATCAAACGAATTTTCACGCGACAGCTCATGGACGGCACGGACTTCGTGGCCGTAGCCAAGTTCTACAGGCCTTTGGCGAGTCTCTCGTATGGGCTGGATTATTTAATATGGGATTTGGACCCCTTCGGGTTCCATCTGACCAATCTCATCTTCCATATTTTGAATACGATACTGGTGGCGCTTTTGATGCGCTCCCTCGCAGGAGGGGATCTGACTATAGGCTTGCTTGCCGCAATCATCTTTACGACCCACCCCATCCTTGTGGAAAGTGTTCCTTCAATAGATCGAAGGCACGATCTTATCGCTTCCTTGTTCTTGACACTCTCTCTGACCCTATTTGTAGAGGCTACACGTGCGCGACGGCGCCGCCGGGCTCTTTCGCTGTTGTCGGGGCTCTCCTATCTCGCGGCCTTGGGTGGAAAAGAAATAGCCGTTATATTGCCTGGGATCGTTTTTGTTTACTCGATGATATTCGGCCGCGAGCCGGGTATCGCTCAACGTTGTTCTCTTTCTTTCAAGGCGACCGCGCCGTACGCCGCCGTCACCGCAGCGTATGTGGCCTGGAGATGGCATGTGCTGGGCGGCTTGGGAGGATACGTTGAGAACGGCGGGGATCAGGCTTTAGGCGATTACCTGTTACAGATTATCAGTTCGTACGGCAACGACCTGTTGTATCCAATTGACTTTTTTAAACTTTCAGAGAGTTTCTCTGCCGTTTCATTCTTGCTGGCCCAAGCGCTCATTTTTGCCGCTTATTCGCTCTTGTATTTCCATTGTTCTCGCGGCGCTTCGAGAAATGCGACACGGCTCCCCTACGCGCGACTTTATCTGTTTCTCTCATTGTGGATTTTCCTCCCTTTGGCCCTCTTCTGCGCTACCCACACGTTTGCCCATCGATCCATGTATATGGTTGTTGTCCCGTTTGCAGGACTGCCGGCCGTTTCGATGGTCCATTGTTTCAGATTGCTGAGAAGCGGGTCACGTGACCCGTCACAGTCAATGGCGTTCGCTGACGCTCCGCGGCGACCGCTGAAGTGGGGGCAAACCGTAATTGTAGCAGCCAGTCTTGTAGCGTGGGGATCTTTAGCGCTCAATTCCCCGGTTTTTCGAACTTACGCAGGCTGGAACGAAAGCGCACGCGTGTCACGATATTTGCTCGAGGAATTAGGCCAGGTCGTGCAACATCTGCCTGCCCGGTGCACTCTTCACCTGTACAATCTACCGGAAGGCATTAGTTCTTTACAGAGCAACATACTCCGCGCGCGCGAAGTCACGTACATGCGGGATTATTCGGTGAAGTCTTGGATGAACCTTGTATTTCCGCACAACACTATGAGGGTGGTCGTCCATAGCCGCTCCTGGCTGGCAATGGTTGAGTCTCCCTTGGCCATCACTTCATATCGAGCATCCGCGAACAACCTTGTCATAAAAGTGGTGACCGATACCGCTTTCACAAATCATTCGCCGACTCAATTAATAGCTTCACCTATCCGATCCCCGCTCTTCGGTCAAGCGCCCACGGCTCGAAAGCCACGGTGACAGGGCATGTCAAAGCGCAGCCGGTTCCTGCTGACACTACTCGTTCTCGGAGTCAACACGGCGTTCCTGCTCCCAATCCTTGATAGCCCCTATCTCGGGGACGACTCTTGGCGCGAATCCTTGACCAGAGGTCTCTTGCTCTTGTCGGATAAGAGCCTGTGGGAATTGTGCCGGCAAATCTCCAAGGACTTCATATCCAGCGGTCGGTGGTATCCCTTGATAATTTACTATTACCCTGTTTTTTTCCACATCGGTCAGCACGCATACAAGATAATGACATTGCTGTTCATTGTAGGTAACGTGATGCTGTTCGGATGGCTTGTAACGTTGGTCAGCCGCTCTGTAAAGCTCGGTATCGCGGCCATGATGGCGCCGCCTCTCTCGATGCAGTTCCGAATGTATCATGATGCGATTTTGTCATACTACTTTCTCATGCAGATTGAGTTCGCTTTCCTTATGCTTTCCGTCGTATGCTTCGTTCTTTACCTTCGGCGCCCCCGGCCGTGGATCTACATCGCATCTGTTCTGAGCTACCTTATCTGTTTGTTGATCTATGAGGTTTCTTACTTTTTCTGGGCGGCGCATGTGGTTCTGAGTTATCACCGCTTCGGCGGACATCGTTGGAAACAGGCGCTGTCAACCTCTTTCCCGTTTGTGGCGGTCTCCGCCTTGAATTTTGGCGTGATGCTTATAATTCGCGCGCAATTTGGAGTTTATTATGAAGGCGTTCAATCTCAGTTCGCGCCCATGCAGTGCTTGACCACGTTCGCGAAGCAGCTTTTCTCCGCGATTCCTCTGAGCTACTACGCTTCCACGCCTGCGATTCAGGATTTTTTCATGTGGTCGGACATGTTCTCTTCAGAGTTGTTGATCGCGGCGTGCGCATCCTGGGGTCTCGTCTGGTACACGCTGTGGCGCCAAGAGAACGCGCCGCGGCCCGAAAATGAACCTTCAGCGGCAGGGACGCTGGCTGCGCTTGGCATCGTGATATGGATGGCGCCGAGCATTCCCATAGCCTTATCTGCAAAATACCAGCGGGAATTACAGTGGGGCCTCGGATATCTCCCAACATATGTGTCCGCGTTCGGTGTCGATCTAGTGATGCTCGCAGGGCTGGCATTCTTCTCTTCCGGACTCCGAACAGCTACAAGACCGGCACGGGAGGCGTTTGCAATCGGCGCTGCTCTTGTGGGTGTGGCGGTCACTGCGATTACTTTCAACAGCAATTGGATTGTGGTTCAGAAGTACGCATACGCTGAGCGTTTCCCACGAGCGCTCATTGAAAATGCTTTGGAACGAGGATTGCTTCATCCGGTGACAGACAAGTCTTTCCTGATCTGCGGTGAGCCGTTTCGGAGCTGGGACAACCCTCCGTTTTTCAAGCAACACTCTGGCATGACGCTTCAGGTGGTCAAGCCGACAGGTTTCGAGCACGACGAGGATATGGGTTCCACAAGCATCGAGCAAGCATTCGCAGAATACGCCGCTGCCGACCGCCCGGGATGCTATGACTTTACATGCCTCGTGGACTGCAAGCAGGTCTTCTCGGGGTACGATCTAGTCTTCAAAGGGCTTGGATGGCCCGTCCTGTCCAAGGTGACGACCCAGAGTTCGAAACCGGAAACGCCCTCGGTCTTTTTCCTCAAATATGAGGCCTCATCTGAAGCCGTAGGATACGCGGTGCTCGCAAAGTTGCGCGGCATAAAGATCAGCGCGGGTGAAATTGTGGAGATCTCCGCGGACCGCACATGGGTGTTTGCTGCCTTGCCGTCTGCGTCCGCTCTGAGAAATCTGCGGATCACATGCAAATACATCGACGAACAAAATCAATCGACCCAATTACCCGGTTTCGATCAGCGCCAGTTACGCACGGTCCGCGTGAGCGACAGGGAAATGATTTTCGAGCTGCCCCCGTGCTCCGATGGCCTTTTCGCGGACCCGAGATTTGTTCGGCCGGAGATTGAAGGTCACCTAGCTATTAATACGGCGTCTCATGATCGGATGAATCGATGAACCTTCGGGCAACGTGATGCGCGGCCCTAACACCGGTCAGAAAGCTTACTTCCAGGCTCGATTTGTACAATCCGTCACCCGCGACGCACAGATCGTCAAATTCATCTTCCAGGGCCCTTCGTAGAGCATACTGTTTGCAGATCATGCCCGGCGGGAGCTGAACCGCTCCATGCTCCCACCTGTAGATCCTTGAGAAGATTAGTTTATCTGCCAGCCCGGGCAAGACCTTGTCGGCCTCGGTGAGCGCCGCGGCCAATCGGATATTCTGGCTCCTATTACGGAGATCTTGGCATCCATGACGAACCCTTCTCTTTGGCCGAAGAGCCCTTCGGCAAGCCGGTTTGCGTTTTCGCAGATCCCGCGTTAGAATCGGAGGAACGTTTGCAACCGCTTTTCACCCATTCGGGGGTGTGCCATGTCTGTAAGAGCGCGGTCCCTTCCTGCGGGATGGTATCCTTCGTCAGCAGGAGAGTGCAAGAGCAATATCGAGCAGTTCCTGGCCGGTTTCACGTCCCCGCCTGGGGAATGGCGAGGCGGGGTGGCGCCGCACGCGGGCTGGTATTTTTCCGGCCAAGCCGCGGCCCGTGTGATTTGCACGCTGGCAGCCTCGGCAAAGCCTGACCGAATTGTGCTCTATGGCGGGCATCTCTCCGGTACTAGTCAGCCGATCATCTATCCTGAGGCTGCTTGGGAGACCCCATTCGGCCCGATCTCGATGGACGCGGAGCTTGCCGAGCAACTGGTCTCAAAGGGCGCAGCCGGTCCCGCTTCGAGGAGCTTTGCCGACAATACGGTTGAGATTCAGCTCCCGTTCGTGAAGCGCTTCTTTCCGGATACGCCGATTCTCGCGATCCATGCGCCCGCGTCAACTGCCGCGGTTGACCTGGCCGCGGCTGTGGAAGACCTCCTCCAGGAGCGAGCCCTGAAAGCGGTCTGGATCGGTTCCGCGGACCTGACTCATTACGGACCCAATTACGGTTTTGCGCCCAAAGGAACCGGAGCGCAAGCTGTGGCCTGGGTCAAGGACGAGAACGACCGAATCCTGATCGACAAGGCCCTCGCGCTCGATGTCCAGGGCCTGTTACGTGACGCGCAAGCCCGCCAGAACACCTGCTCCGCGGGGCCGATCGCTGCGGTCATGGCTTCCGCCATCCGAGCAGGCATCAAGCAAGGCCACTTGCTCGAATACTACACCAGCTTTGACATCATGCCCGGGTCCAGCTTCGTGGGCTATGCAGGGATCGTGTATTAGGAGTGGCAGGAGGGATCCGGGAAACCCCTTCTTGGCAAGAAGGGGTTTCCCGGCCCCATCCCCAAGAACTCTCATATTGCGGTATCAGTGCGGCGGCATTCCCGTTTTTGGGTCCCAGCCCCATTCTTTGTAGTAATCCTCGATCATGCGCTCTACTTCCGAGCGCTGGAGCGGCTCTCCGGTCAGGTAATTCTTAAAGCCGGCCTTGCTGAACCACTGTTCAGGCGGAATTTCGTCCTTTCCTCGATCCAAGCCTTCTCGCAAATTCGCTAGCCGATACAACGTCCAGACTCGATCGACCCTCTCGCGCAGAGCAGGGAGATCCGTGGGGATGCCGGTAACGGTTTCGTATAGATCCGCACAGATCTCCGCATTGTAAAAGCGGTTGATATGTCCTCTAGCACAAATTCCCATTGAACCCAGCATGGTGAACCAGGCATGAGAATACCTGAGCAGCGCGCCAACTTTGAGCTCCTGCCTATCGGTCGGCCCATCCGCATTCTTGATAATGCGATCGATGGCTTCACTGGGCGCACCCATGCGCTTCAGATGCTGAGTGAAGACTTTCAGAGGTCGGCTCGCGAAATACGTGGGTGAGCCTCCCGAGCCCACGTGCGGACCGCGTGGGTCCAGGACTTGCCCCAACTCCATAGTGCCGAACCGGTCCCATGAAATTGCCGATCCTGGCCCCGCGTACGGATGCATACCTTTGACCAGCGCAGGAGCTAACTTTTCGGCCTCTTCGCCGAACTGCTGGATGATGCCGTTGAAGCCTCCGGCCAGCACATCACCCAGGTCCTCACGGAAGCTGATCTTCCGAGCCCAAGTTTCCATCGAGTCCAAGGAATTCAGCCGTATCTCCGGCTTTGCCGCATCTCGGGGGATGATTCCCTCGTCCACGAGCCGCTTGGCAAAAGCCATGAGACCGAAGAACTCGAACATGTCGAGACCGTATTCGTCCAGAGTAACCATGCACTTGATCGACTCACGATAATCCGTGAATCCATACAGCGCGGGCGTGTACAGGTTGATCACGGAGCTCGTGCATTTGACCAGCCCTTTGAACGGACCGTCGGGAATCTCCACCACATCTTTGCAGCCGATGGGGCAAGAGACGCACGCAGCGCGGCGCTTCTTTATCCGGGCGAACTCGTCACGAGGGACAAAGGAGAAGGCCTGGACCATCCCCAGTTCCTGAGCTTGTTTCAAGTGCGGCCACGAGCGAATCTTGTCGAGAAACGCCTTGCTGAGCGTCTTGTATCGCTTGCGATCGGCTACTTTGACACCGCCGGAGCCTTTGACTATTACGGCTTTCAAGTTCTTGGAGCCCATGACCGCTGCGAAGCCTCCCCGGCCCAAGGTAGAGATTCGGTCCACAAAGGCCATGGAAAAGGGAACCAGGCGCTCGCCGGCCTGACCGATGCACATCACACCTGTGGGCATGCCGAACTCGTCCCAGAGCGCCTGGCAGGTATTATCCACGCTTCGGCCCCACAAACGGTCAGCAGGCTTCAGCTCCACCCGGTCGTCGAAAATCTTGAGATAAACCGGCTTTGGAGATCGACCTTCGATGATTATATGATCCAATCCCGCGTTCTTGAGCATGACGCCGAATGTGAAGCCGCCTGCTCCACACCAGCCGATCGTTCGACTGGACGGTAACTTGGAGACCGAGTAGACCCGCGATGTGGACGGCAAGTTTGTGCCCACGAATGGGCCGGCGCCGAGGATGATGGGGTTCTCCGGCGACAGAGGTTCGCACCCCGGCTTGATCGTGTCATGGCAGAGTTTCAGGCAGAGGCCCAGCCCGCCTATGTATCGCTCTGCCAGAGCCATGTCCAGCGGCTCCCGCCTGATTTCGCCTGCGGACAAATCAACGCGGAGGACTTTTCCGGCAAAACCACCCCTGCTCACGGCTGATCCTCCTGTTTCTTCGTCTTTGACAGCGCGCCGTACAGGCATTGATCAACACAGATCCCGCATTCAATGCACTCTTCACTGAATCGGACGCTGCAATCCGCGCCGGACATCTTCACCTGGATTCGAGCCCTGGACGGATTGAAGGCCTTGGTATAGGTGTACGAACAGGCCAGCTCACACCGTGAACACCCTGAACAGTTCTCCGTCGCCACATCTATCCGATACTTTGCCATGCCCCTGCCTTTCTTTTCATGTCCTGAGTCGTGTTTCATGTGGCGAAACCCGAGCTGCCGACCTCCGAAAACGGGTAATCTTTGGGGACGCAAGAAATGCCTTGAAGAGCTATCAATCACGCTTTACAATAAATTTGTACCAGAATGATCCTCGTATACCTAGCGATTTCGTGGTCGATTCGACGCTCGCCTCGAAAGGAGGGGGAACGATGCGCCATACTCAGCCGGGAGTTTTCTTGTTGTGGGGGGCGCTCGTGGGGTTGATCCTGTCTGCGTCCTGGGCGCCTTGCGCCGACGCCTCGGCAGGATCGGCCGCCGGCCTGAAGATACTGGCCGGCATGAAGCCGGGGGCCAAACCGATCAACATCAAGGCCTGGACCAACAAGGAACCCGGGGCTCAATTCAACGAAGGAGACCGATTGATCCTGGATGTCCAAGCAGATCGCGCCGGGTACCTGCTGGTTATCTCCGCGACCTCGGATGGGAAGCTCGCAGTGTTGGCGCCGAATCGGGAGACGCTCACCAACCGTATCGAAGCAGGCGCGGTTTACAGCCTGTTCGGTGATGACTCTCCCGTCTGGCTCCGGACCGGCAAGCAGGTGAGCGCTAGTCAGGTAGCCGTTTGCATTAGCTCTCAGCCATTCAGTCTGGACCCCTTGCCGTCCGTCAAGGCCGGCGCCGCGGCAACTGCGCCTCAAACGGTAATTATCAAGGCTCTGGAAGCAACACTCAAGGACCTGGTCAAAGACGAAGGCTTCAATGTGCTGATCTTCCCCATTAAGGGTCCGAAAGGCCTCGAGTTCGAGGTCGAGACGCTGGACCGACCCGTAGAGGCCGACAAAAAGAGAGAGAAAAAGGTGCCTGTCGGTGTGGTAAGCTCGCCTCCTGACGGCCCCAAAGGCACTCAAGGTTTGAAGGTGACACCGGACAGAGACCAGCGCCAGTAACACCGATGCGCTTTCGAGAAAGTAAGACGGGGGAAACTTCTTTACACAAGAAGTTTCCCCCCGCTCTTCACTTCTTTGAAAGCGCATCGGTGTTAGCGGGGCTTTCCGAGAGGATTACGGCTTCTTTTCCTTCTCTTTCATTGCCATATAGAGTCTTTCCGCGGTGACGGGCAGCTCGTTGATCCTGACTCCGGTGGCATCGTAGATCGCGTTGAGGATGGCCGGGATGGTGGGCATGATCGCGCCTTCGCCGACCTCTTTCGCGCCATACGGACCGTTGGGCTCATTGGACTCGACCACGATGCTCTTGACGTTCGGCATGTCCAGGGCCGTGGGGATCTTGTACTCCCCCAAGGAAGCATTGATGATTCGGCCCCGGGAATCGAATTTCACTTCCTCAAAGAGACACTCACCAAGCCCCATGGAAAGCGACCCTTGCATCTGTCCTTCCACGGACGTGAGATTTATGGCCAGGCCGCAGTCATGCGCGTCGGTCATGTTATCCACACTGACCTGACCGGTTTCCAGATCCACCGAGACTTCAACCACCTGAGCGGAACAGCCGTAGGCCGGGGAAGTTCCCACGGCCGCGCCTTTGTACGCCCCTCCCAACCGCGGAGGCTTGTACTTTCCGGTCCCCACAAGAGTTCCCTTCTCAAGGAAGGCCAAGCGAGCAGCTTCTCTGAAAGTGAGATAGTCGCCCCCCGGCGGATCGGTCCATCCCCGGTGTTCTTTAATGTAACCCTGACGAAGCTTCTCGAAGTCTCCAGGGCCGCCCCTGAACAGCACGTTACCGTTTCGGAAGGTGATGTGGGCCGCATCGCACCCCATATGGACCGACAATACTTCCGCTATCTGCCGCCGGACGCTCTCAGCGGCCTCCTTTGCGGCATGGCCTGTCATGAGTGTTTGTCGGCTGGAATACGCGCCCAGGTCCACGCTGTATTCCGTATCCCCGGACAAGACTCGCACGCATTCAAGCGGAATCCCGAGAGTCTCCGCCGCGATCATAGCCAGCATAGTGTCCGATCCCTGGCCGATCTCTGCGGACCCTGTGAGCACGGTGACGGTTCCGCCGTCTTCCGCGACCTTGATGACTACAGTGGAATGATACGTGTCGGAACGATAGATGGGATAACCTGCTCCTGAAACGAAAAAGCCGCACGCGCTTCCGATGCCCTTGCCTTTGGGAAGCTTGCCTTTCTTGTTCTTCCAGTCTGAGCCGTCTCGCACCGCCTCGATGCACTCCTTCATCCCCAGGCTCGACATGTTGAGTTCATTAATTGTGGCCTGGCCCGCGACCATCACGTTCTTGAGCCTCATCTCCACGGGATCGATCCCCAATTCGTCCGCGGTTTTGTCCAAGAGCTGTTCGAAACACGCCCGGTGCGCCACCCCGCCGTGGCCCCGCTGTGCCCCGCACGCGGGCTTGTTCGTGTATGCGCGCCATCCGTCATACTTCATTGCTTGTAATCGGTACGGGCCGCCCAGGAGCGATCCCGAATAGTACACCGTCGCGATCCCAAAGCTGGTATAGGCGCCGCCGTCAAGGACAGCCTTGTTCCTCAAGGCCAGCATGGTCCCGTCTTTCTTGACCCCGAGGCTCATTTCCGCGTAGAATTGGTGCCTGGCTCGGCTGTGCAAGAAGACCTGTTCCCTGGTATAATTCATCCTCACGGGCCTCCCCGTCACCTTGGAGAGAAGGCACGCGCTCATCTCCAGGGGAGTGGCTTCGGATTTCGGCCCGAAACCCCCGCCGACGCACGGCTTGATCACCCGAACGTCACCGACCGGAATGCGCAGCACCATCGCAACCGTGCGCATGACATAGTGAGGCACCTGGGTCGAGGTGTGGAGCGTGAGCTTACCTTGCAGGTCGAACACGGCCAGACACGAGTGTGGCTCGATGAAAGCCGCATCCTGCCGTTTGCTCAGGAAGGTGTGGTCCACCACCAGGTCGCACTGCGCCATGAGCGCTCCGGTTTCGCCGAATTCCTGATGGACCTCCGCAGTGACGTTCCCGGGAAACTCGGCGTGCAACTGAGGAGCGCCTTCTTTCATGGCTTCAAACATGTCGAAGACAGCCGGTAACTCCTCATAATCCACCTTGATAAGTTCCACCGCTTCCAAAGCCGTTTCAAGGTCCACCGCGGCGACTGCGGCGATTTCGTCGCCCACGTAACGCACTTTTTCGTGGCAGTACAGGGTCTCGTCGTACCGCGCGGGCGAAACCCCGTACTTGACAAGCCCGGCCTCTCTTGCGGTAACGACGGCCCGCACTCCCTTGAGTTTTCGGGCCTTTGAAGTATCAATATTGAGGATTTTCCCGTGTGCGATCGGGCTTTGCAGGAGCGCCCCATGGAGCATGCCGGACATGGTCAGGTCGTCCGCGTACTTTGCCTGGCCTGTTGATTTGGCAGGCGCGTCCAATCGTGGCGCTCTCGCGCCCAGGACTTGGAAATCTCTCATCGTTACGAGCCCTCCTTCCCGGTCATTGCTTCGGCCGCGTCCTGGATCGCCTGGACGATCTTCTGATAACCGGTGCAGCGGCAAAGATTACCCGATATGGCAGTGCGAATCTCGATTTCGGTCGGTTTGGTGTTCGTGTCGAGGAGCGCCTTGGCGGAGAGTATCATCCCGGGTGTGCAAAAACCGCACTGAATGGCCCCCTTGTCCACGAATGCCTGCTGAATGGGATGAAGCTTTCCATTCTCAGCCAGTCCCTCAATCGTAAGGACCGACCGCCCATTTGCTTGGACCGCCAAGACCAGACAGGAATTCACCGGCTTGCCGTCCAGGATGACGGTGCAAGCTCCGCAGTCTCCCAGCCCGCAACCATGCTTGGCGCCGGTCAATTCCAGATCTTCCCTCAAGAACTGCAAGAGCGTCCGATTTGCGTCCACCGCGGCTTCGACCGGTTCGCCGTTCACCGTTAACTGAATCAAGGTCTTCATGCTCCATCTCCTCGCAAAGGAGTTCGTAAAGAAGGGCTGAGCAGATGAACAGAGTTGCTCGTCATGCTCTTTCGCCGAGGTCTCACGGCTTCCATGCCTTGGCTCGAGCGAGAGCCTCAGTGAGGCATCGCTTGGTGAGCACTTCGATCATCATGCAGCGATACTCCATAGTGCCACGATGGTCCGTGATCGGGCTGCACATACCCACACCTATTTCACCGGCCTTCCGGAAAAGCTCCTCAGAGGGTATGGCCCCCACGAGAAGATCCTCCGCGGCAAGGGCGCGCACCGGCGTCGGGGCCACCGCGCCAAGGGCAATGCGAACATCCACAATAGGACCGTCCGCGCTCTGGAGGGTGATCATTGCCGCGACGTTCACCATGGAGATCTCCATCGCCTTCCGAGCGCCGAGCTTGATGTACGAGCCCCCGCTCCAGGGCGGAGGGGTCTCTATGTGAAGGGAAACCAACAACTCGTTGGGCTCGATCACTGTTTCCCCAGGCCCACGGAAAAAATCATTCACCGGGATGTCACGCTCGCCCTTGGCGCTCTTGAGCTTGAGCGTTGCGTTGAGAACCATGCAGGGTGGCGGGAAATCAGCCGCGGGTCTCGCATTCGCCAAATTACCGCCGATGCTGGCGCGGTTCCGGATCGGAGGCGCGCCCAGCTTGCCCGCGGCTATGGCCAAGGGCGTGAAACGATCCATGACCAGCTCATTACGAGCAAGCTCAGCCGCGGTCACACCGGCGCCTATGGTCACCGCGTGGCCGTTCCGAGGAATGATCTGATCCATGCCGGGCACGCGAGCCACTGAAATCACGTGACTCGGCTTCTCCAGCTTCCTCTTCATCTTCACCAAAAGGTCTGTGCCGCCGGCTAGGACCCGGGCGTTTCCCCCGAGTTCGTGAAGGAGATTGAGCGCGTCCTCCAACGTGGTCGGCTCATGGTATTCGAATCTCGGAAGAAGCATGTCACGTCCCTCCTTCCCTCAAACTGGAAAGTTCCCTATGGCGAACCTCTGAACGATTCAGATTACCCGTGAGGTTCGGCTATGTCAAGAAAATACGTTGCCAGGGCGAGCCAAGAACGTAAAGCTCAGAATTTTACCGAGCCGGGAAGTTCACCTCACGGAACTAAAAGCGCCGCTGGACACGCTCGCCTTCCCAAACATGCGCGCCTCCTTCGATACTAATCTGCAAGTAGCTCAGACGTTATAAGGGCTTGCAATGCCGGCTCAGACTTGCTATTATGTCCCCAAAATTGCATAGAGTTCGGAGGCTTGGTGAAAAAAACCCGATACAGGATGAAGGCGCCGACCCTCGCGCTGCTGAGCCTCTGTTGCGCCTTCATTAGCCTGACACCCGCGCTCGCGGAAGAGATCTTCGTGCCCGCGTATCTGTACGACCGGGGGATCGCCGTTAAGACCAACCCCTTGGAGATCGCGGACACGTGCCTGGGAATTCCCTACCGGGATGACGGAACCATCGACCATAAAGGCTACTTCACGACTTTCAATAGACCTGATCGGGTTTATGACACCCCAGGGCTCAATTGTAGTGGTCTGGTGCTTTCCGTTGCAAGGTTCCTTTTCAATAAGAATTTCTCCTTGGAACAAGCTACGAGAGACCGCCAAAAGAACAGCGGCGCGAACGCGGCCTTCGGCAAGGACTGGGATTTCGGATACGATCTGATCCTCAACGTCACCGAGCACGCGCCTCGCCGCGTCATCATGCCCGACACCCGACCCCATCCTCTTGACACTTCGGACGGTCTCTCCCTCCGAGGTTTCGACTTGCAGGATGGAAACGCGTGGGCCGCGGTGCTCCGGCAAATGCAGCCCGGTAAGATCTACCTAGGCAGCATAAGCAGAGAAACAGGCAATCCTCGGCGGGTGCTCCATTATCACGTGGTCTTGATGATTCCGGATGAGAAAGGCGGCGTTTGGTTGTACCACTCCACCCGCCGCAGCCGGGCCCACAAGATGAACATCAACACCGCGGGCGGGATCAACCGACTCTGGGCGCAATTCCGGGATTCGGGACATGACCGAAAGAAGATCCTGATCGTGGAAGCCCTACCCCCAGGGCGCGACCAAGACAAGGCCCCGGCAACCACAGCGGGAGGACCGCTTCAAGCGCCGGAGTCCGCGGCCTCTGCGAGTTCGGAGGACCGACTGGCGCTCAAGGCTATGGAGATCCTGGACAACGTCAGGCCGGTTGCGAGAGACACGGCCCAATTGAGCGCAAACCCCACGAGTCGAGCCGACTCGGAAGAAGAGGAGTTTCAACCTCAACCGTCAAGACCGCAGCCCGCGCCTGCTACGCGACCGGATCCACTGGCGAATCTGACCATCAGCCATCTTTCGGGTAAGGTTTTCCGCAGCTTCCCCGACCTGGTGACGCAGATCCCGCGGTTCGCTGACGACTCCAAACAAGCGATCAAGTTCTCGTTCAGAAACAACGGCGGCAGGCCGCGCGATTTGAGCCTCTTGTTGAGAGGCCCCGCCGGCGACTTCCGTTACCAGGGCCAGGTTTTGCAGGGCGGCAAGGACCTGGTTGTGGTCTATCCCAGGGACTTTGCCCGAGGAAGTCGCGGCGGTCTGGATCAGGGCAAATATGGGATGGAAGCGCATGTAGACGGTGAGAAGTGGTGCGCCAACGTCTTTGAGGTTGATTTCCTCAAGGACGCTGAACCCAAAATCATTGACGTAAAAATCCCGGCTACGGTGGCCTCGGGCCAGACTTTTTCCGTAAAGGTTGCAGCGCGGAATCAGGGCAAGGAGTCGGATTATGGCGGCATAACGCTGTCCGCGCCCGATCCGCACGGTCTGAAATTGGTTTCCGCCAGACCTGGGAAGATATACGGTCGAGGCAGCACGGTTCTGTCCATAACGCAGGACAAGATCAAGACCAAAGTTCCCATGGCGGAAGAATGGATCGAACTGTGGGGCGAGAACAAGACGCATGAGCTGGAAGCCAAAATACAGGCGGGCCCGCCGGGAACCTATCCGCTGTACATCCGTTGCGCTATACGGGGGGTAGCTGTGAAGAGCAGCGTGATATTGATGGATCCGGTTTCGTCTGATACCGTGGATCAGCAGGGGTTCCCGGTAAAGGTTTACAACATACAGGTGCGGTAGCCGGATTGATATTGTCGAACTCGACTCGGAGGAAATTATGAAAGTAGCCATGAAATTGTTGCTCGTGGTCCTTATCGTGGCTGTGGGATTTCCCATTTGGGCAGCGCCTCGTGAAGAGCCGTGGGCCCAGATCGAGGCTCGAACCAAATTCCTCAGGACAAAGCACTACATTGAAGTGGTCCGAGTTCATTCGGACACCTACCGGAGCGTCCAATCCAAGCAAGGGACGGTTTCCAGCCCATTCCCGGTCCATGTGATCCTTCCGGACGACTACGAGACCAACGTCAATCGTCGGTACGGCGTGGTTTATCTCCTTGGCGGGAAATCAGGATGGGACAACGGACCGGAAAAAGGCGGCGCAACATACTGGTCTGTCTGGTGTAAAACCCCACTCACCATGGACCATCTCCAGGCTGGGAAACTCACCAAGACCGACTTCCAAGACAATATCACCGACGAAGAGCTCGCCTTGTTCAACCGGTGGCTTTCCGAGAGCCCGTATGAGGACCTGATCGTGGTATCGCTATGGAATCCCGGGGGGGGCGCGACAGGCCAGTATGAGAAGTACCTCCTCGAAGAAGTGATCCCGTTCATAGATGCGCATTACCGCACCGTGCCCGATCGTCGCTTCAGGGGCATTGACGGCGCGTGTGCGGGCGCTGCCCAAGCAATTATGATCTCAGCCCGCCATCCCGAGATCTTCGCATATGTGGGAGGCCAACAGACCGATCTTGGAAGCTATCCCACCACAAACCCGGTCTTTGAACAGAACATCCAACGGATAAAGAAAGCCGGAGGCATCGCGTACAACATCAATACCAACGAGCGGGATGGCTGCAACACCTATAGCAATGGCGGTCGCCTGTACCATCTTGTTCAATCCATGAGGGGCGCGGGTTTCCCGGTCACCGTGAGCGTTTTCAAGAGCTGCGGCCACGGGTACTGCGCGTATCGCTATCCCAACGGCCATCAGGCGCTGTACTGGTTTTCCCAGCGATTCAAGCAGAATTTCCTGGCTTTGGGCATCAATCAGGACCTGCCACGCACTCGGGTCGCGGCTCAGGAATCACCGGACGCCCCCGAGCGCGCGGCTGCGAGCGATGAGCCTCAGCCGCCGATCCGCACAGGCGCCGGTCTGCTACCCGGGCTCTGGTAGCCTAAGCCACACCTTTGGCGCAGGGCCTTCGACACGCTGATGAACAGGTTCCGTATTACAAAGGCGTGTAGGGTCTGCTTCCTGCCGCTCCTGGCAATTGCGATTGCGGGTTGCCTCGGATCGTCGGATCAACCTGCCCGGACTTCGAATACCTCTCGCGGCCCTTCTCCCGACCCGAATCCTTCCCCCTCTCCGGCAATCGCGCAGAAAGATCCAGCCCCAACCGAGACAGGCCCCAAAGTAATTCGTCCAGGGCCACGTGCGTTCGCCACCGAACCCTCTGACCAGAAGGCAAATGCGCGAACCCCCCGCGCCATTGCGCGCCTTGAACCGGACATTGCGGCGCCGAGAGAGCCCGGCGCAGCTTTTACCGAGAAGCTGGAAGGGTACCGCACTCCGGCCGAGTACTTGGTCCTCAAATCGCGGCATGTGCCCAGCGCCATTGCGGCCATCGGGCTCCCGGTTGATTACGGACAAGATCCCGCCAGGACATACCCGCTGGTCATCGCGTTCGGCGGCGCGGGAGAGTGCGCGAGACCGCCCCGCGACGGCGCGCTCGCATGGATCGGGTACTATAAGACCGATCAGGCGATGGTGGCGCTTAAGAATAATAAGCTGCAAGCCTCAGACTTCAGGGGCCTAGCTTCGGCTCAAGAGGTCCGCGAGTTCAACAAGCGACTGGAAGCTCACCCGTTTCAAGGCGTGATCCTTGCCTGCCCCTATTCTCCGCCCTTGACCGCGGGTGGGCGGCTGGAAGACCCGGACTATGAGCTGTTCATCATGGAGGAGCTTATCCCCTCGCTCATCAAGCATTACCGGGTAGCTCCGGGAATGATCGGAGTGGACGGGGTGTCCATGGGAGGGACCCGGTCCATGTATTACGGTTTCAAGTATCCGGATATCTTCAGGAGTATCGGTTCGCTGCAAGGCTCTTTCAGCCCCTTTATGGATCAATATAGGGAGCTCGTGGTCAAGAATCGAGCCCTGCTCAAGGACCGATCCATACAACTGGTCACGAGCGATCGGGACTATCTCGCGCCCTCAGTGAAAAAGATGAGCCGAATGCTGGAATCTGAAGGCATCCCCCACAGCTACCTTGTCCTGGGCGGCCCGCACGACTATATCTTCAACCAAGGCCCTGGAAGCCTGGCGCTGCTTGTCTTCCACAACCAGGCCCTGAACACGGCTTCCCCCAGCCCGAAACGTCGATAACCATGTTGGGAGGAATCGTCGGATCACTCGCGGCTCAGCCGCTGAGGGCCGCCTTTCTTGAACAGAACCGGATTGAAGCCTTGTTTTCTGACATCAGTGACAAGGATAGGTTCGCGAAAGGTACGAGCGGTGAGCCACGCAGGGGTCTGATCTTTGTAATGCTTCGAGAAGAAATGCGCAGACATGCCCATCGCGGCGCTCGCGAAGAGTTGAGGGGGCTGAGTCATGTCGGCAATCTGCCGCAGCGAGACCCCTTCGACCACGTGGAACGGATAGACCTGCGACCAGCCCGCGCAATCTATGGAATCGCCCGAACCGGGGACGGCCAACGGGCCCACATGGTAGAGCAACTCCAGGAATCGAGACCGGGCAGTGAGCGGATGATAGAAGACCGTGGTGTGAATGTCGCTCCACTTCCACTTCTTCGGGTCGTCGCCCATCAGGCTCTTGCCGCGGGAAAGCGCGTGCTGAAAACTCTTCCGGATCACTTGCTGCAAGCCGTTCTCGTGCGCGGCCTTGTCCGCGTCCGTTGCTAAGATCCTCCTGAGAACCGCCGTGGGCAGGAGCGGATACTGCGCGTATCCTTCGAACGCCGTCTTTCCAAGCGGCTTGAGAAAAAGCTCCTCAGTCAGGGACTGATACCATAGGCCAAAGACTGCAGCGGGCGACGAATCCGCGTTCATCTTGAAGTCCCACGACTGCAGCGCTTCTATGGCGGCTCGGAACGTGGAGTCCTGTTCCTTGCTCTCACGGACTGCTTTGAGCGCCAGCGGCGTAAGCTGCGACGCGAGTGGCGAAAGCGTGTCGCCTTGTATCTCTTGGAATGTCTCTTTGTGATGCTCCGGCGTCTTGGCCAGCAGCGCGGCCACCCGAGCCAATCTGGAATCGTCGCTCCAGTAGCAACCGGTAAACATAGAAGCCAAATTGCCGCGTGGACGATCGTCAGCCACTGTGACGGCGTTTCCGGGCGGATTCTTGAGCGAGGGAAGCTCCTCGAACGGTATGAACCCAAGCCAATCCTGCACGCCCGTCCATGCAGGCATGGGCGCTATGCCATCGCTTTCCGGCGGCCTCACCGGAATTCGTCCGGCCATTTGAGCGCCGAAGGAGCCGTTCTCATCCGCCCAGAGCACGTTCATGCATGGCGCGATCAAAGCTTTCAGCGCGGCTCGCGCGTCATCTCCATTGCCGGCGCGATTGAGCGCGTACATTGCTGAAAACAGCCCCAGCCCCTGTTGGCCGGTCCAGCGCAGTGACAGCGCCCTCTCCTTGAAAGGATTGGAGACCAGCGGCCCAGTCTCGGTTGAAAGCACGGTCTTCACAACCGACCGCTTTCCTTTCACCCGATAAGTTTCCTGCCGCGGCCGCAGGTCTCGCCACCGGTCCACGCGCCAATAGCGCCGCGGCTCATCCGAATCGAGCCGTTCGATGTAAAGATCCGCATCATCCGCCGGAGCTGAGACACATCCCCAGGTCAGGCGTCTGTTTGCGCCCACCAAAGCCACAGGCAGCCCGGGGACAAAGGCCCCTGCCAAGTGGAATTCCGGGGTTGCCAGTCGGGCCCTGTACCAGAACCCGGGAGCGGACAACACCTGATACAGAGCATAGCCGGTCATGGGCTTTCCGCTGCGTGTTCGAGCGCCTCCCACAGCCCACGCGCAACCGCTCCGGAGGCCCGGAACGCGCATCATTTGAGCGCGGCCTGAAGGGGCGCCAAAGAGTATGCCGGTCGGCTCCCAGCTTTCCAGATCCGGAGACACTAAAGGAGGCCATACAGAAGGGTCGCGGGGGAAGAATTCAAGCGCCCGCTCTTTTCCAAGACGCCCGAGGATCTTAGTCATCGCGGGATCGACTTTGCCCGCGGGCGAGGTCTCCCACGCGAGCGCGAGAAAGAGTCGGAGCACGTCCTGAGGCGTAAAGGGCTCGGGCCGATATTCCAGGAGAGAGAACTCCACGGGGAGCTTGTTCGCATGATTTGAAAGAAAGGTGTTCACACCTTTGACAAAGCTGTGGAGCCAGGCCTGCCCGCTCTTTCCAAGTCGGGCCGGTGTATCTTCGGACTGGGGCGCGGACTGGAGCATTCGCATAAGCTGATCGTCATCGAGGCGCTCGGGCCCGAGGATCTCCGCCAATCGGCCTTGGGACGCTCGTCTGAGGTAATCCATCTGCCAGAGACGGTCCTGAGCCATCACGTAGCCCAGCACGAACGCGAGGTCCTCTTCGTTCTCACCCACAATGCCGGGGATGCCGTTGATGTCTCTCATCACCCGGACTTCGGCCCGTAATTCAGGCGCCACCACTTCGGACTCGCTTTCCGGGAGAAGCGAATGCACAAAGAAATAGAGCCACAGCGCTCCGCAGCCGGCAAGGAGGATCACCACCACCGGAATCACTGTGAAGATGCGCATCAACCACGCGGGATCGATGTCCATCCAGTTCGAGGTCCTATTGGGAGTCACCTTTCGCCTCTCCAAGCAAGCGTTCCACCAGCTCCTGGCACGCGCTGTACGGGTCGGTCTCTCCCGCGACAATCCGGTCCGCGATGCCTGCGAGCGCGGGCCTGTCCCCAATCTTTTGAAGAGCCCGTCCCAGGAGATGCTCCTTGAGCAGGTCCACGAGCTGATTATAGACCCTGGTCTGCTGCCGCTTCCACAGCTTTTCTCCCCCTCCTGATTCCAGGAACCGTCGATGCTCCAGGATAGCCTGATATAGCTCGTCAATACCTTCGTCGTTCGCCGCTTGTGTGGCTAGAACCGGCGGCATCCATCCGTCTGCGGCGTATCGTTCGGAGGACATCTCCAGCATAGTTCTCAGCTCGCGGATCGTTTTGGCCGCGCCCTCTCTGTCGGCCTTATTGACCACAAACAGATCGCCGATCTCCATCAGGCCCGCTTTTATGGCCTGGATATCGTCTCCCATGCCCGGCACGGTAGCCAGAACCGTGGTATGCGCGCTGTGGGCAATATCCACTTCATCCTGGCCCACCCCCACAGTCTCCACAATGACCACGTCCTTGCCCATTGCCTCCAAGACCACGATGGCATCCGCGGTGGATCTGGTGAGCCCGCCAAAGGAGCCTCGCGTTGCCATAGACCTGATGAAGACCCCCGCATCGAGGAAGTGCCGCTGCATGCGGATCCGATCCCCGAGGATCGCGCCGCCGCTGAATGGGCTGGTGGGGTCCACCGCAATAATACCCACGGTCTTGCCGTCCCCTCTGAACCGGGAAACGATTCGGTCCACAAGAGTGGATTTCCCGACGCCGGGCGAGCCCGTAAAGCCGATGACGTGGGATCGTCCGGCATGAAGATAGAGCTTGCGCAGCTCCGGGATTACCTCGGGATCTCCGTCGTCGATCCGGCGTATCAGCCGCGCCACCGCTCTTACGTCGCCTTGTATGATCTTGTTCGCGAGCACGGTTGTTGTCCGAGGTCTCATTTCCTCTTCTTGAGCAGGTTTCTTGCGATCACGAGGCGCTGGATCTCGTTGGTGCCTTCGTATATTTGGGTGATTTTCGCATCGCGCATGTGGCGTTCCATTGGATAATCCCTGCAGTACCCGTAACCGCCGAGGATCTGCACGCCTTCGATCGCCGCGTGCATCGCCACGTCGGACGCGAACATCTTGGCCATGGCCGCTTCCTTTTCAAAGGGAAGTCCCTTGTCTTCAAGCAGAGCGGCTCTCCAAATCAGGAGTTCCGCGGCGTCGAGCTGAGTGGCCATATCCGCCAATTTCCATTGAATCGCCTGGAAGTCCGAAATGGGTCGACCGAATTGCTCCCGTTGCTGGGCGTATTCTAAGGATTCCTCCAGGACCGCGCGGCCGATTCCAAGCGCTTGAGCAGCTATGCTGATGCGGCCGCTGTCCAGAGTCGCCAGCATTTGGCGCAGGCCCGATCCCGGTTCGCCAAGGATATTCTCTTTCGGGATCCGGGCATCCTCGAAAATAAGCTCTGCCGTGCCCGACGCATTGATCCCCATCTTTTCTTCCACTCTACCCACCTTGTAACCGGGGGTCTCCCTCACATCGCACACGAATTGGCTGATCCCCTTGTAACCTTTGGACCTGTCCGTCGTGGCAGCGAAAACGACGTAGTCCGCGATGTTACCGTTGCTGATGAACTTCTTCTCGCCGTTGATCACCCACGAGTCCCCGTCGAGTCTGGCCGTGGTGCGCAAGGCCGCGGGATCGCTCCCCGCGTTGGCTTCGGTCAGCGCATAGCAGCCTACCGATTGCCCTGACGCCGCCGGGACCAGATATCTCTGCTTTTGCTGTTCGGCGCCGAACTTCAGCATCGGGTAGCAGTAAAGGGAATTGTGCGCGGCAACGAGAGTGCCCGTTCCTCCACACGCGCGCGAGATTTCCGCCACGATGAGGGCGTAAGAGACGTAATCCATGCCGCCGCCCCCGTACTCCACGGGAACGGCCACACCCATTACGCCCATCTCTCCCAGGGCCTTGACCACCTCGGGAGAATGGGTATGTTCTCGATCAAGCCGGTCAGCGATGGGTTTGAGTTCGCTGTCGGCAAATTTCCTGGCCATATCGCGGGCCATCTTCTGTTCATCGGTGAGCAAATAGTCCATAGTGTTAACCTCAGTAGGGCAATCTGATTGTCGAGCGGGCTCGGAGCCCCCTCCGAACCGTAGAAAAAGGTCGCACTATTGGTAGGAATCGCCGCCGCAATTGTCAATAGCAAAGAGCTTTCCACAGGATTTGGGTTGAAAGCCGACGAATGCGGGTGCTAGAGTCTTCGGTATGACAAAATGGTTGGCCGTTGTCCTGAAGGCGCTGGTTATTGTAGTGGCGGCAGCCGCTCTGGGGGTCATCTTCAATCTGTTTTCTCCTGCGGGAATTCCGCTCCTGTACGCGCCTCCGAAAGAGGTGGTTTACTCGGGAGTGAAGATCCGGGTAATTGACGAAAAAGAGGCTCGGCAATCTCTGGATGACGGCGCCACGATCTTCCTGGATGCGCGTGATGAGGAAGACTTCCAGGATAGCCACATCAAGGGCGCTCTTTCCATGCCTTCCGCGCGAAAGGAAGAGCGATTTCCGCGCCTGGAGCCCATGCTCCCTAAAGAAGGCGGGATAATAGTCTACTGTACTAATCCCGAGTGCCACATGGCCGAACAGGTGGCCGCCTTTCTGGCCCAACTGGGGTACGAGAACCTTCGGATAATGACATCCGGGTTGGAGGGCTGGACTAAGGCCGGCTATCCGGTGCAAAGTGGATCGGAACGTAAGCGATAAGCGTTAGAAATGACTGGTAACTTGCCGGCGCAGGCCGGGAATCCCCTGAACGAAGGTCCCACAGCCTTGCCAAAGGAGCTTGAATGGCGGAACGTTACCGACAGTTCCTCGGTTCAAAACCCGGCATAGTGGTTGAATTGATTGACGCTACGAGTTCTCCGTATCGGGTCCGAACCGAGGATGGATTTGAGTATTATATCAGCGCTGAGGATTTCCGGACCTATTATGGGCCGGAGAGCGAACCGACCCCCGCACGATGGAAGCCTCTGATCACAGACCCAAAGCAAGGAATTATCAATTCCCGAGACATGGCCGAAGTGGTGGAGGTGGTCCAGTCCTTCGACGAGGCTTTCCGCGATTTTGAAAAGGCTCGGGCATTTGTCAGAGACGCTCTCGAACTCATAACGAAGCATCCCGAGCAGACTGCGGAGCAGATCTCGCCGCAGCTAGCCAAGCTCGGTTGGAACTCGGCGATCTTGACTCAGGAACGTCTTCAAAGTCTCGCGCGCCTTCGACCCGAAATCCGAACTCTCCTCCTGGACGAATCAGCGGCTGTGCTCCAATGGCTGGATCTGCCGGAAGATCCCCTTCGAGGACAAGAAGAACCGGGCGCAAGGGCCGAGAAGGCTGGCCGCGTGGTTCCGAGACCGAAGCCGGACCGCGCTCCTGCAAAAAAGCCTGCCGCCGGAGCGCGACAGCCTTCCGGTATGAAAAACGTGCATCTCGAGGCGCAAGGGGATACTTTGACCGTGACCGTGGATCTGTCCCAGGATTTCGGTCCGTCCAAGTCCGGTAAGAACACCATTGTGGCGTCCACAGGCGGCAATAAGACTATTCCCGGGCGGGAAGAAAAAATCGGGCTCAATGTGTACCGATCCGAATCCGGCAAGGCCACGGTCGGCAGGAAAGGGCAGTTCAAGAACGTCACCCTGTCCGTTGATGGGGACAAGCTCACCATCACTGCCGACTTGTCCCAAAACCTCGGTCCGTCTAAGTCCGGGCAGACAATGCTGGTGGCTTCAACAGGCGGCAATCAAACAGTGTGCTCGCGAAGCGAGAAGATAGGGCTGAACATCTACCGGCCACTGGACTAAGGCCCCCGGAGCTTGTCGTGAGCCGGGAAATGCCTTACCTGTAGCATACACACTCCGCGAACATTTCCGGTTGATTCAATACGATCAAGGAGGCTCTTATGTTGGTTTTCGGGACTGCGGATGACGTATTCGCCATGGCCGTGCGAATAGAAGAGAACGGAAAAGCCTTTTACGAGGGGGCTGCCTCAAGAAGTGACAAGGCGAGCCTCAAAGCCCTTTTCCAAGAGCTGGCTCGGATGGAACAGAGCCACGTCGAACTCTTCAGGGGGCTGCGGAGCGCATTGGCGCCCTCTCTCTCGGATCTTGCCTGGGATCCTGAAGGACTGGCCGAAGGTTATCTCCAGGCCGCGGCGGACACGCATGTCTTTTCGGGGGAATCGGCTCTCGCACGGCTTACGGGGGTGGACACCCCGGAAAAAGCGCTCGATATGGCTTTGTTGTTTGAAAAGGATTCAGTAGCCTTCTTCCTCGGGATGAAATCAATTCTTCCGGATCCCAAAGGCAAGGGAGAAATCGACCAGCTCATCGAGCAGGAACAGGCCCACATCCGGATGCTGTCGGACGCGAAAAAAGACCTACTCCGGAAAGGCGCCGCCACCCTTCCGGGAACAGAACCCGCTTCCCCAGCGCTCGATGCTCGAGGGAGGCCCAAGTCGTTTTGAGGTAAAGCGCACGAGGATCTGCAGGAATGTATCGATTCAGTGACCGGGGGAAAAAGCCCCGGCCCGGGGGAACCTTCTTTGAAAGCGCATTCCTGTGAAGGTTGTGGGCTCGAAGCAGGCCTGATAAGGTTTACGTATGGCGATCTTTGGGGCAGAGACTCATCTGCTCTCCAGGATGTCGCTCAACGATGCGCTCATGCCGAGCGCTCCGAGGCCAAGCCCCGGAGCGCTCGCGGACGCCGAGGACTTGAGTGTTTCGTTGTGGCTTTCCGGCCATAGGGGTCGATATAATATCAATGACAGGTTGGATACCTTGTGCTATTTTTGGCGATTAGCACTGCCCACAACATGCAAGAGGAGGTTTTCATGAAAAGAGGATTCATCGGATTGACCCTTGTGGTGATGCTGATGCTCTTGATTTGCTCCTTGGGATTTGCGCAACCAAAGGCGAATTGGCCGAAGTCGGTAACGGTCGGAGCGGCCCCGGTCGGAGGAACCTACTTTGTCTGGGCGGGTGGGTTCACCAAGATGCTCAATGACAAGATGGGGATACCGGGCAACGTGGAGTCGACAGGCGGGCCGGTGCACAATGTGCAGCTCATTGACGGCAAAAAGCTGGATTTCGGCATGGTCACCAACGGGCCGGCAGCGGAGGGTTGGGCCGGCGAAGGTTGGGCCAAGGGTAAGACATATCAGAACCAGCGCGCTATCTTTCCCATGTACACCACCTTTTTTCAGATGTACTCCCCGGCCAATTCCGGCATCAAGAGCATTAAGGATCTCAATGGCAAGAGCGTCGGAGTCGGACCCATAGGAGGAACTCCTGCAACGTATTGGCCGATAATTATCGAAATGGCCGGCGTCAAACCCAAGCGGATCGTGAACGCCAGTTCCGCGGATCTGAATGCGCAGCTCAAGGACGGTATGCTGGATGCCAATGGCCAATCAGTGGGGCTGCCGTGGGTCACGATAACGGAATATGAAACCACCCACGAGGCCAGCGTGTACGGCGTACCTGACGACGTGTGCGACAAATTCATCGCCAAGTACCCTTATTTCGCCAAAGGGAACATGCCCAAGGGCGCCTACAAGAGCAACAAGGACAAGGACCTGGAAACCCTGACTCTCTGGAATTTCATGGTAGTGCACAAAGACACGCCTGACGACTTTGTCTACGAAGTCGTCAAGAAGACCTTTGAAAACGTGGACATGCTCATTGCCGCGCACAAATCCGCTGAGGAAGTGAAAGTGGAAAACGTCGTCCACAGCCCTGTCCCACTGCATCCGGGCGCGGTCAAGTACTACCAGGAGAAGGGGATTAAGCTGCCTGAGAAGCTCCTTCCTCCCAAATAGATCACGCGGATCAAAGCGCCGTTTGGACTGATGCAAACAGAGTTTAGCCGCGAGGCGCCTTTGCCCGGCGCACAGGCGGGATCAAGAAGACGATTTGGTCCGCGGCTCATACGTGAAACGGCTGAGGGCTTTCATGCGGCCCGGTCTCAGGGGCTGGAGCGTCGTGCTTCAGAGACGTCCGATTGCGCTTCTGAATGACGTCTTGGGAGACCATTGACTCAGAGAGAGGTAATTGGCCATGGCTGAACAGTTTGCCCCTGTCGATATCAAAGACGTCGAGAAGAAGCTGGAGGAGATGCACATCAAGGACCTGGAGGTTTCCGGCGGACGTCCGCTGAAACAGCCGTTTTCAATCATCGTGGCCGTTCTCGGAGTGATTACGAGCCTCTTCCACATCTGGGTCCTTACGATTCATCCTATAGATCCATGGTACTTTCGGACGTTGCATGTGGTCTTAGGTGGCATTCTCTTATTCGCCGTTGTCCCGGCAGCCAGGAATCTGGGCAAAGACCAGCCACATCTCGTGGACTATCTGTGCATGCTGATGCTTGTGGCGCCGGCCGTATATATTTTCAGCGTTTTCGATGAATGGATATACCGTGTTGGGGTTGTTCCGACCAACTGGGACTTCTTCTTTTCCGTTCTCTTTGTCGCCGGCGTCTGGGAAATGACCAGGCGGACAGCCGGATTGCCACTGGCCATCTTGACCATCGTGTTCATCCTCTATGGCCATTTCGGCAATTACTTGCCCGGCCTCCTCTATCACAGGGGTTACTCTTGGGAACGTATGTTCACCTATTTGTTCAGCCTGGACGGCATTTTGAGCCTTCCCATTCAGGCGTCGGCCCATTACATTTTTCTCTTCGTCCTTTTCGGCGCTTTTGTGGAGGCGTCCGGCGCGGGCAAGTTCTTTGTCGATTTTGCACGATGCATTGCCGGGCGTGCGCGTGGAGGCCCGGCCAAGGTGTCCATTGTGTCCAGCGCCTTGATAGGAACGGCATCAGGCTCGTCCGTGGCCAACGTGGTTGTGGATGGCGTCTTTAACATCCCCCTGATGAAGGCATCCGGATTTCGGGGGACTATCGCGGGGGCTATAGAGGCCATGAACTCCAGCGGCGGGCAGATCGTGCCCCCGGTCATGGGCGCGGGCGCGTTTCTCATGGCTGAAATCCTGCACATGCCCTATTCGGATGTGTGCCTGGCTGCTGTGATCCCCGCCCTGCTTTACTACAACTCGGCGTATTGGATGATCGACTTTTACTCAGCGCAATCCGGACTGAGGGGTATGACCCGCGAAGAAATGCCGGTCTTCAGGAAGATCATGCTGGAGAAGGGCTATTTGCTCATACCGCTGATCGCCCTCTTAGTCTGCCTTATGGTTCTCATGTGGTCACCGTACCGCGCTGCTATGGTCGGCATTATCACACTAATTCTCGCCAGTTGGGTGCGCAGGGAGACCCGCATGGGGTTCAGGGCCATCCTCAAGACACTTTCAGACGGCGCCCGGGGAGCCATAGAAATCATCGCCACCTGCGCCGCGGCGGGGATTATCGTCGGAGTTCTAACCCAGACAGGTTTGGGGCAGAAATTCGCAATGATCATCTTTAGCTATTCTCAGGGGAATCTCCTCGTCGCGCTGATCTTCACCGCAGCGGTTGCAGTCGTGCTGGGGATGGGAATGCCCACTACCGCGGCCTATGCTATTGCCGCATCCGTGTTGGCGCCGGCTTTGACCAGGGAATTTGGCATTGTTCCCATCGCGGCCCATCTCTTTGTCTTCTATTTTGCGTGTCTTTCGGCCCTGACCCCACCTGTGGCCCTAGCTGCCTTTGCCGCTGCCGCCATCGCCAATGCGAAGCCCTGGAACGTTGGGTGGCAATCCATGCGGTTTGCCATTGCGGGCTTCATCGTCCCCTTCATGTTTATCTACGGTCCCGCGATGGTCCTGCAAGGCACTACCTTCGAGATCACTATGGTGGTCATCACCGGCCTGCTGGGGACAATGAGTCTCGCGGCGGCCGTACAGGGATGGCTCCTCACGCATGTGCCGGTCGTTCAGAGGATCGTTCTCTTCGCGGCCGCCCTGACCCTCATTATTCCCGGGATGATAACCGACCTCATCGGCTTCGGTCTCCTGGTTGTCGTTTTGGGCTTTCAGTGGGTCAGCTTCAAGAAGGGGCAAACAGCGCCTGTGCAATAATGTGTGATCTAACTCTGACATGAACAGGGAGACAGCCATATGGGTGATTTTGAAATACTCAAAGGCAAGAGGATTCTTGCCGTGGACGACGAGCCGGATATTTTGGAAATAGTGCAAGAGCAGCTCTTCGACGGTGACATCGTAACCGCAACAACTTATGAAAACGCAAGTAAGCTTATAGAGCGCGAAAACTTCGATCTGGTCATCCTGGATATTATGGGGGTCAACGGATTCCAGCTCCTTGAGCAGTGCAGCGCCAGACGATTGTCGGCCGCGATGCTTACCGCGCGAGCCACGGACATCCGCAGCCTCAACCGTTCGCTGCAACTGGGGGCAGTGTCGTTTCTCCCGAAGGAGGAGTTGGGATCGCTGCGCGAGCTCACCGCCGAGATACTTGAAGGGCTGGATCAAGGCCAGAGTCACTGGAAAAAGTTGTTCAAGCGCCTCGGACCTCTGTTTAAAGAAAGGTTCGGCATCGTATGGGAAGACCTGGAAAAGCCTGTTAAACCGAGAATTCCTTGGGATTAGAGTCTTCTGCCTCAAATTGCTTTCAGAGCTGCCGGGCCTCTCACGGCCTTCGCAGGAAAGCTGAGCAGCTTTAGGAATGCATTGACCTCATGCTGAGACCGGGAGTCTGTTTCATCTTGGCGCTCCTAGCCATAGGCGCCAATCCGGATGCCGCGTTCTCGGCTCCGAGGGCTGAGCTGGAAAGCCGCCTGGAGGAATGCGCTCGTGCGCTCAACGATATGTTAGATGCGACGGACGGGGGCATTCCCGCGGATCTGCTCCGACGCAGCCGGGCGATCGTGGTTCTTCCCGCTGTGCTCAAAGCCGGCCTAGGTGTCGGGGGCCACTACGGCAAAGGCATTATTCTGCGACGCAACCCATCTCAGGGCAAATGGGGACCGCCCGCGTTCGTGAGGCTGCTCGGCGGCAGTTTCGGCTGGCAGGTCGGTATACAGTCTACTGACCTGGTTCTCCTGGTGATGAGCGATGTGAATCTGCGTAGCCTGTTCCGCGATCGAATAACCATCGGCGCGGACGCGTCGGTGGCAGCAGGCCCCGTAGGTCGAGACGCGTCCGCCTCCGCCGATATCGACCTCTCAGCGGGCATGCTCTCTTATTCGCGAGCCAAGGGGCTTTTCGCAGGCATCGCAATAAAAGGAAGCATCCTGGAGGTTGACTGGGCGGCAAATGAGTCTTTTTACGGATCGGATCTCTCGCTCATCGACATCTTTTTCCAAGGAAAGGGGAAGCTCTCGCCGGCCGCGCAAAAGGTCGTCGACATCCTGAACCGCGCAAGCCGCTAGGCGGGGCTTGAAAAGCCGGAGGATTTTGGAAGAATGGTCGGGGAGGCCCCTCCGCAAAAAACTCCCCGCTTCTGCAAGCGCTTCCAGCGCTTGCGGGCTTCCGAGCCTGCGGTCCGCTTTCCGGTCATCATCCGGAGCTGCGCTGGCAATGAGACTGACAAAGCCATTCAACAGCAGCCATTGCAATGGTTTCACGAATTGCGGGTGCTTAGGTAGAGGACATGAACTTAGTTTTCAGTGGATACTTCCCGGGCGTGATCGGCAAGGTCGTAGAACTGCACGCGGTTTATTATCACCAACACTGGGGGTTTGACGTCTCATTCGAGACACAGGTAGGAAGGGAGCTTTCCGACTTCATGGCCGAGTTCCGGCAAGGGAGGGACTTCCTTTCCGCGGCTCTCGTTGACGGAGCATTTGCAGGCGCCATTGCTATCGACGGCAAGTCTGCTTCAACCGAGGGCGCTCGCCTTCGGTGGTTCATTGTGAGTCCGCGGTTTCAAGGCCTGGGAGTCGGCAAGGCGCTGATAAGTCAGGCGGTTGACTTCTGTCGCGTGGCAGGTTTCTCAAGGATTTTCCTGTGGACTTTCCGGGGCCTTGATGCGGCTCGGCGCCTCTACGAGCAGAAAGGGTTCGTCCTGACGGAGGAGCACGAGGTGAGCCAATGGGCGACTATCATTTGGGAACAGAGATTTGATCTGATTCCGGAGTAGTCGGCTCCGAGCCTCAGCGCCCTGGGAGGCTTTGAGCGTCCGCCGCTTGACAAGATCTCGCCCTGTTGCTAAAAAGATGCGGTTTTTATTCTTTCAATCATCTGCTCGCCAAGTGAGGTTCCGTAGAAGGTCACCGCTCTGAACGCGCTGTTCCTTGCACACGCCCGCGCGAGATCTCAGGGGTCCACCATGGATATGAAACGCGACTACTTCGAAGATATACAGCTATTCAGGACAAATACCGTCCTGGTGGCCACCGTCGTATTCCTCGCGGTTCTGGCTATCGTGCCGTTCTTCGCCGGCGCTTACACCCTCTATGTTCTTAACCTGATCGCCATCCATTCCATCGTGGCGATTGGGCTGAACATCCTGGTGGGTTATACTGGTCAGATTTCCTTGGGACACGCGGGGTTCTTTGCCATAGGGGCTTATTCGTGCGTTCTTCTTATGGTGAAGGCCGGTGTGCCGTTCATCTTTGCGTTGCCTGCCGCGGGTTTCATTTCCGCTGTGTTCGGCTTTGTGCTGGGCCTGCCGTCCTTGCGGCTGGAAGGCCCTTATCTTGCCATCGCCACGCTGGGTTTCGGCATGGCGGTGACCCAGGTTATCAGCCATTCGGATTTCACCGGCGGCCACATGGGCATCAAGGCGCCTCCCATGTCAGTGGGACCCTTCGTGGCAGACACGGGCGCGGCGCAGTATGCGGTAATTGTGACGATTACGGTGATACTCGCAATAGCCGCGGTCAATCTCGTAAAGTCGCGGGTCGGTCGCGCCTTCGTGGCAATCAGGGACAGCGAAGTCGCGGCTGAAGCCATGGGAATCAATTTGCCGTACTACAAGACTCTCGCGTTCGCGGTAAGCGCATTCTACACCGGGATCGCGGGAGCGTTGATGGCTTTTGCACTGGAACACGTGAGCGCGGGCAGTTTCAACCTGATTCTTTCCATAACGTTCCTGGCCATGGTGATTGTCGGCGGGCTCGCGTCGGTCATGGGTTCCATCTTGGGAGCAGCGCTGCTCACCTATCTCCAGCTCAAGCTCTTGGTCATCCAAGAAGCCCCCGGGATCGGCCCTTTCTTGCTTGAAGTGTCAAAACGGTTCTTGACCCCGGAGGGCATACCCAATATCCAAAGTATTGTTATCGGCGCCATCATGATCGCGATCGTCATATTCGAGCCGCTGGGAATGCACGGCATTTACCTGAGGACTAAACGCTATTGGAGAACGTGGCCGTTCTAAGGGAGAAGGGATGGGCATCTTTTTCGATCTGATAATAGGCGGGTTTGCTATCGGGGCCTGCTACGCTCTGGTGGCCCTCTCCATGGTGATCATATACAAGACCTCCGAGGTGCCGAACTTCGCTCAGGGCGAAATGGCCATGGTCGCGACATTTGTGGCGTTCTCGATGATCCAGAGCTATGGAATCGGCTTTTGGACGACGGCGGCAATCACGATCGTCTTTTCTTTTCTGCTCGGCTGCGCCCTTGAACTGGCCTTTCTCAGACCCGCAAAAGACCCGACGGTCCTGGGGTTAATCGTCATTACGCTCGGCGCGGAGATGATCCTGTACGGGATCGCGGGTTGGAAATGGGGGGCTAATCAGAACCCGTTCCCTGTGCCCTTCTCCGAGTACTCGGGTATCATGGTGAGCGGCGTGATGATCACGGAGATCAACATCTGGACTTTTGTTACCAGCGTTATCATGATGTTTCTGCTCTTTCTCTTTTTCCGTTACACCAAGGTGGGTGTGGCAATGAAGGCGGTGCAGCAGAACGCCTTTGCCGCTCGGGCCATGGGAATCCCGACTCGTCGCATTCTTACCTTTACGTGGGGTCTCAGCTCAGTGACCGGAGCGGTGGCGGGGATGCTGATCGCACCGATTGCCACTCTCGACCCCAACATGATGTTGGATCCCATGATGAAAGGGTTCGCCGCGGCCGTGCTGGGAGGCATGACCAGCCTTCCCGGTGCGGCCATCGGCGGGTACTTGCTGGGGCTGATTGAAAATTTCTTCGGTGGGTACGTGTCGCTTGAGTTCAAGTCCGTGGTCGCTTTCGCGGTGATTGTGCTGATTCTCTGCGTGAAGCCCTCGGGCCTTTTCGTGAAACATTACGAGAAGAAAGTTTGAGAAGCGTGGTCCGGATCCGTCCAACCGGTATTGGGTTCCCGCTGCCGCCCGGACGGGCCGCTGCGGCCGTTGCGATGCTCTTGCTTCTTGTCGCGGGAATGATCGGCGCGCAGGCTTACGCCGACGATAAGGCCGATCTGATCAGCGCGGTCAAGGCGTACTTCGACGCTGAAATGGCTGGCGATCTGCAGGGAGTCTGGAATCTGATCGCGCCTTCTTCGGTTTTCAAGCGAAGTTACACGTATCCGATGTACCAGGAGATGATCCGTGGAAATGCGATACAGGTAAAACGTTTCGTGATCGAAGAGGTAATGGAGTTGGTTGACAGGCCCGACCCGGAAAACCTGCCCAATGTGGAGAAGCTTGCTGTGGTCAGGGTTTTGGTGCTCTTGGCCGGCGAAGGCGCGCCGGACATGGAAAGACGAAGCGTTCTAACTTTCCTCAAGGAAGGGGGCAAATGGTACAAGGGCTAGCTCACTCCAATCGACCCTGCATAAGCATTCTGAGGCCGGATTCGAGCGGAGCAGGCCCTGTGAAAGTCTCAACATTCCCTCACTGTTTCTTCGAAGGAGGTAAAGATGAGAAAAGTCTTATGGTTGACGTTATGCTTGAGCCTGTGCCTGATGGTGTCCGCGGGCGCTCTTATGGCCGCGGAAAAGGTCCGAGGCGTCACCGACACTGAAATCCTGGTCGGTCAGTGGGGACCGCAGACCGGTCCCGCGGCACTCTGGGGCGCGGTAGCCAGAGGCACGGGGGTCCTCTTTGAGCTCGTGAACTCGGAGGGTGGCATACACGGAAGAAAAATCAAATATTTCCTGAGGGATGATTCATATCAACCTGCCAAAACCAAGGCCATAGGCAAGGAATTCATTGAGGACATAGGAGTCTTTGCCGTGGTCGGGGGCGTGGGAACTTCCTGCGGAATGGCGGTGCGGGATGACCTGATGAAGAACAAGGTCATCTGGGTGGCGCCATCCACGGGCTCCACACATTGGATCGACCCGTTCCAGAAGTACCTCTTCGCAGTGTACCCGCTGTACATTCACGAGGCGTACCTGCTGACGCAGTACGCGACGGAAACCATGGGCAAGAAGAAGATCGCTTTCTTCTATCAGAATGACGACTATGGCAAGCAGGGACTAGAGGGCGCTCAGAAGTACGCCAAAGAAAAAGGGATCAAGCTGGTGGCTGAGGTGCCTGTGGAGGTGACGGACACGGACCTCAAGTCTCATGCGCTGAAAATGAAAGAGGCCGGCGCAGATGCGGTCATCCTCTGGATTCTCCCCAAGCATGCGGCCATAATCCTTGGCACGTCTAAGGCAATGGGGTTCAGCCCTCAGTGGATTTCCAGCACCACCCTCTCGGACTCCGAACTCATGTTCAACATAACGAAGGGCCTGTGGAAGGACGTGGTCTACGCGAACTTCCTGAATCAACAGAGCCTTGACCGGCTTAAGAAATACATGGACGCTACGGAGAAATTCGCTCCTCAGGAAAAGTATCGGGGCATCTTCTTCCAGGCGGGATTCCTCTTTGCCGAACCGTTCTTGGAAGGTCTACGCCGAGCGGGCAAAGATCTGAATCCTGACTCTTTCGTGAAGGCCATGGAAAGCATACAGCGCTGGAATGATTGGCTTGGCCACGACCTCACCTACTCCCCGACCGAACGTCAAGGGATGAAGTCGGTGTACCTCGCCAAGTGTGGGGATGACGGCAAGCCTATTAAGATTTCGGACTGGTTGACCTACGCGGGCAAGTAGGATTTCCGGCGAGTTTTTGTCCCGCATAATCTTCTCGGGGGCGCCGCGGGGGCGCCCCCATTCTCATGAGCGGTGAATCGAGGCGCAACTGCACATCATGGCGTTTCTATCCATACAGGATCTCAGTATATCATTCGGCGGCCTGACTGCGCTTACCCACATCTCCATAGATGTCCGACAGGGCCTTATTCTCTCCATTATCGGCCCTAACGGGGCCGGCAAAACCACTGTGTTCAACTGCATCACCGGGATCTATCGGCCGAATCAAGGGAGTATCACTTTTCAGGGCAAAGAGCTCGTGGGCAAGAAGCCCTACCAGGTGGCAAGTATGGGCATCGCCCGAACCTTTCAGAATATCGAGCTTTTTAGCCACATGACCACCATGGACAATCTCCTCCTGGGCCGCCACATTCACATGAAGACCAACGTGTTCACCGGCGCCACGTTTCTTACACGGCGCTCGCCGGCCGCGCGCGAGGAACGAGAGCACCGGGAGCGCGTAGAGCGGATCATCGAATTCCTTGAGATTGAGTCTGCCAGGGATATCCCTGTCCTGGCGCTCCCGTACGGCACGCGAAAGCTCGTTGAGTTGGGGCGGGCGCTCGCGATGGAGCCGACGCTGTTGCTCCTGGACGAGCCCAGCGCGGGCATGAACCAGGAAGAGAAAAGAGATATGATGTTCTGGATCAGGGACATCCGGGATGATTTCAAGGTGACCATCATCATGGTAGAGCATGACATGAACCTGGTGATGGATATCTCTGACGAGATCGTGGCGCTCAATTTCGGCGTAAAACTGGCGCAGGGAGCGCCCAACGCGGTCCAGAAAAATCCGGAGGTCCTTGAGGCTTATCTCGGTCAACAATAGCGCGCTTCCTCTCCCTGTCCCGAAGAGGCGCCTCTTTCCAATCGGCGACAACTATGCTTGAAACGAAAAACATCGAAATCTACTACGGTAAAATCATGGTAGTCAGAGGTCTCTCCCTTAGAGTGGAACGGGGCGAGATCCGCGCCATACTCGGCGCGAACGGCGCAGGCAAGAGCACAACGCTGAAAACCATAATGGGGTACCTGGACGATCAGCCGGACAAAGGGACCATATGGTTCAACGGGAAACGAATCGACGGCCTGGAAACCGAACAAATAGTTCCGTTAGGGATTGCGTACGTTCCGGAGGGACGTGAAGTTTTCCCGGAACTGACGTTGAAAGAAAACCTCATGATGGGGGCTTATACTCGCCGAGACAAGTCCGTTTCGGAAGATCTGGACAGGGTGTTCATCTATTTCCCCCTTCTCAAGGAACGGCTCAAACAGCAGGCCGGGACCCTCTCCGGAGGCGAACAGCAGATGCTTGCCATCGGGCGGGCGCTCATGTCCAAACCGTCGCTTATGATGATGGATGAGCCTTCATTGGGGCTTTCTCCCATTCTAGTTACCGAGATATTCGAGATCGTACGCGCCATTAATCGCGACGGCGCCACGATCCTGCTCGTGGAACAGAACGCGCACAAAGCCTTGAGCGTGGCGCACCACGCGTACATCATGGAGACCGGCCGCATCGTGATGGAAGGGCCGCCGGAGAAGCTGATGAATGACGAAGACGTCCAGGAATTCTACCTGGGTATCCGAAAAGAAGAGGCTGTCCGCGGAGAAGCCCGATACAAGCGCAAGAAGAGGTGGCGCTGAGTAGGTTAGGTTATCATTGAAAAGAATGTCCATTTGGCGGTGAGATGACTCAATACACACCAACAACCGTGCCCCGGATGTTCTTGGAACGGGTCGCTAAGCGCCCGAACAAGGTAGCGCTCAGATACAAGTACCTGGGCATATGGCGTGATATTACCTGGGGTGAATACTTGGACAAGGTCCGGGAGGTTGCGCTTGGCCTGAGCGCTCTTGGCGTGACCGCGGGCGACCGAGTCGCGGTGATCGGCGAAAACCGTCCGGAATGGCTGTACTCCGATCTCGGGACCATGTTTCTCGGCGCGGTTACCGTAGGCATTTATACCACCAGCGCTCCTGTCCAGTGCGAGTATGTGGTGGGCCATTCGTCGGCCAAAGTGTATATCGCGGAGGACGAAGAGCAGCTCGATAAGGCTTTGATATTCCGAGAGAACACGCCGGATCTGCGCAAAATTGTCGTTATCGACACCAAGGGCCTACGCGGCTTTTCCGATCCCATGGTGATCACATTCGACGAGCTGCTGGAGAAAGGCCGGGAAGTCAACCGGAAGCAGCCGAAGCTCTTCGAGGAGATGGTCGGCAAGATCAAACCGGAAGAGATGGCCTTGATCATCTATACTTCGGGGACCACCGGGCCGCCCAAGGGAGCGATGCTCTCCCACAACAACATCGCGTGGACTGCCTGGTCCATTGGTGAGGCCATGCCGGTGGCCGAAGACGACCAGCTCCTTTCATTCCTCCCGCTCAGCCATATCGCGGAGCGCATGTTTTCGGTCTTCATGCCTCTACGATTCGGTTACACCGTGAACTTTACCGAGAGCCCGGACACGGTGATGGCCAATTTTCGAGAAGTTTCTCCCACCGTCATCTTCGCGGTGCCCAGGATCTGGGAGAAGTACTACTCGGGAATCCGAATTCGCGTCGCGAACGCGACCTGGTTCAAGAAAGTGGCATATGTGCTTGCGGAGCGCATCGGCAGAAGGTATTCGGAATATCAACTTACGCACAAGAGCATTCCGGCCGGATTACGGCTGCTGCGCTTCCTCGCGAATGCGCTGGTGTTTTACAAGCTGAGGGAGCGTCTCGGATTCGAGCGTTGTCGCCTTGCCATATCCGGCGCAGCGCCCATATCGCCTGATGTGCTCAAGTACTACAACGGCATCGGGGTGCCCCTGCGACAGGTATACGGCCAGACAGAAGGATCGGGCCCCACGTGCATCCATCAGGGCGACATTGTGGAACCTGAAAACGTCGGGCCAGCTTTGCCCGGAGTGGAGGTGCGGCTGGCCGAGGACGGCGAAATCCTGGTCCGAGGTGGGAACGTGTTCATGGGATACTTCCGTAGTCCCGAAGCCACCGAAGAGACCCTTGCCGACGGTTGGCTCCATTCAGGCGATGTGGGAGAGCTCGACGAACGAGGGTACCTGAAGATCACGGACCGTAAGAAGGACTTGATCATTACCGCGGGCGGCAAGAACATCGCGCCGCAAAACATTGAAAATCAGCTCAAGTTCAGCCCGTACATCAACGACGCGATCGTCATCGGCGACCGCATGAAATTCCTTTCCGCGCTCATCGTGCTCGATGAAGAAAACGTGGTCCAGTACGCGCAGGATCACAAGATCCCCTTCACGACGTACGAGAGCCTCACGAAAGCGCCTGAAATCGTTGAACTCATCGACAACGAGGTGCAAGAAGTGAACAAAGGCCTTGCTCATGTGGAAACGCTGAAAAAATTCACCATTGTGCCGAAAAAGTTGTACGAAGAAGACGGTGAAGTCACGCCGACCATGAAGGTTAAGCGCAAATCGGTAAACGAGAAGTTCGGCGATTTGATCAAAGCAATGTATAAGGCTGGGTAACGAGGGGAGCGCTCGGTCAGTAGGAGGTTCTCTTGGCCGATCGATCGCGAGACTGGCTGGCCCAGGCGATTCGAGACCTTGAGCAAGCCCGATCGTCCCAATCTGATGGACGCCACGAGTGGGCATGTTTCGCAGCGCATCAAGCCGCGGAAAAGGCAGTCAAAGCCCTGCATCCGTTTCAGAGACAAAAGGCTTGGGGTCACATGGTCGCTGAATTGATAGCCGAACTATCTTCCCGGCCTCCGGAAGATCTGATTAACAAGGCCCACGTGTTAGACAATTTCTACATCCCGACACGGTACCCGCCCTGGCATTCGGAAGGGGCTCCCTTCGAGCACTATGGACACATACAGAGCGAAAACGCGATCCAATTTGCCGATGAGATCCTTCAGTTCGCCCGATCTCAGATGGTCTGATCGTGCTCATCATGGCAATTGACCCCAGAAATCAATGGAGGACCGATAATGAAGAGACTACTGCTTGCGACAATACTTGTTGTAGCGTTTTGCTTCCCAGTGATGGCCCAGTTCAATGTTGCTCCCGGAGGGGCTATTATGCCTGATGGGGGACTTCAGTATGTCGCCCCCGTTGGCGCCCCTTTCCAGGCTAATCCGTTCGTGTGGAACGCGTACCCGTTCACTTGGCCCACTACACCGGTGTATTGGGTTTCCTACCCTTACGTTCCCGTTCCATCGGTCCCCATGCCTTGGCATAGCCCAAGATAGAACAGCCTCCCCAGCTCCTTCTTCAGAAAGCTTGGTTTTGCAACCACTTCTGTTGCTCGTGTTGTATTTCTGCGGATTTTTGTCCATAATTCCGGCTCAACGCAGAGGTTGGACCTGCCCCAGGAGGAAGCATGGCTGAGAAAAAGAAGGAAATGAAGGATAAGAAGACTAAAGCTCTCGATAAGTGGACCGTTAAGGAGCTCCGTGAAGAAGCCCTCCAGATACCCGGTGTCCAGGGTGTTCACGGCATGAACAAGGAGGAGCTGATTCGGATCCTCAAAGAGCACAAAGGGATCGCGGACACCGGCGCCAAGAAGAAGTCCACGAGTGTCCGGGAGCTAAAAGCCAAAGTAGGCGAGTTGAAGCGCATCAAGGAAGAGGAAAGGGGCCAGGGAGCAGCGCGCAAGCGGCTGGACGCTCTGCGCAGAAAGATCTCTCGGCTGAAGAAGAAGACGCGTCAATAATCAGTCGCATTGTTCCCGGTGGCCGCCGCGCCCCCATTTCCCCAATGGTAAATCGCCCACCCACAACACCGTCATCGCCGCCTCGTGATTCAGGCTCAAAGCGGTTATTCAAAGCGCTGCTGATGCTCGTGCTGTCAGTGGTGTTCATGTGTATGGGCGCGGTCGTCTTTTTGAGGCTCACCTTGACAGGCGAGCAGCTCGCTCGTCTGCTGCTGCCGCGTGTGCAGCGAGATCTAGGACTGGTCATCACATATACATCATGCGATCTGGTTTGGCTTTCGGCGGACACGGCCAGATTTACCGTGACCGGCCTGACCTGCGACGGGCCTCCCGGGAGCGGCATGCATTCAGGGGTGAAGACCGTCGCCGTGGACGTGCGTCTCACGCCCCTGGCATGGGGTTCCATCTCTCTCGAGCGCATGCGGATTGTGGAACCGCTCCTGGTGGTCCCTCGTCGAGCGATCAAATGGGACGGAGGACATCCCGCTGAGCGTTTGCGCCGGGTGACTGCGGGTTCGCTTCTGAGCCCGGTGATTCGCCTATTCACCATCGAGTCCGGCCGCGTTCAAACGGCGCAGGATCCTTCCGCCGGCCCGGAGGAGCGCTTGCTCGAGGGGATTCAGGTCGAGGCCCGAAACGTGAGACTCCACGATGTGGAATATGCTTCGGTGAGAGGCTCTGTTCCTTACGACAACGGAGCAGGCGTTTTCCAGCTTCTTGCGCGGTCCGTATCGTTCCGCTCACGGCGCCACCGAAGCGCTGATCTGGATGTTACGCTCAGCGGTTGCCAGGTTCCCCCTCTTAGGGCTCTATTGGCGACTTTCGGGCGCGAGATACCTCTGGCCGGAGGTCTGGCGGACCTGAAACTCACCATGAAAGGCTCATGGGAAGACTGGCGCCTCGATGGATGGATACAGATCCAGGACGGGCAGATCGACCCGAGATCCGTTTTCCTCAAGCGTGTGCTCGTAGATCGGGCGCGAGCAAAATTTGGGGCAGAAGTAAAGGACGGGAATCTGAGCGTGGATGTGCGGGAGCTGACCCTTCCGGGCCTCAACCTGTCCCTGGAGGTGCGAGTTCCTGATTTCCTCGGCGATCATCCACGACCGACGGTGACTTTCAAAGCCATTGATCTGGACCTGGGACGATTTGGGCATCTGGTTCCGCTTGGGCTGCTCAAGCCTGAAGATCGGAAATCCTACTTGGAAGCAGGCGTGCGAGGCCGGGTGATGACCAAGGGAACGTGGAGCGGAACCTTTGAAGACCTGCGGAACGGGGACTTTATTCAGGGGATCCAGTCGGTGGAGGCTTTTCTGGAAAACGTATCCGGGTTCGTGCCGGGACTGAGCGTCCCGCTAAAGGACGCGTTCGGCCGACTGCGGATGGACAGCCACGAGGCTTCGTTTGAGGGGTTTCGACTCACCTTGGGAAATTCACCCATTCAGCTTAACGGATCGGTAAGAAATCTTGGCGCAACGCCGAACATGGACCTTTTCGTCTCTGTGAACGGGACCTCGCAGGATCTGAGGCCGATCCTGGAGAAGCAGGCCGTCGCAGCGCGCCTCCCTGCGTCATTTCAAAAGCTAAGAGACCCCACGGGCCGCATCTCCGCACAACTGGCATTGAAGGGCAAGCTCAAAGAACCGAGTGTGGAAGGGAAGTTGAGCTTAAGTGAATTCTCATGCGGAATCGAAGGGGCGGCTTTTCCGCTGAGAAACGTGAAGGGCTCGGTGAGCTTTGCAGGCTCCCAGATCCTTTTCTCTTCCATCAAGGGCTTTGTGGGGAAGACCGAGGCCGAGCTGAACGGAGAGTATTCACCGGGAAATATCAGCATCGAATTGGCCGCGAAGACTGCTCCATCAGACCTGGTTGCGTTCAGGCTGCTGCCGGCTTCGGTTCGAGTGACCGGCGCGGTGTCGTGCAACTTGACCCTCAAGGGAAAACCGCAGCAGCCTCACGTCTCCGGCAGGCTCGATTTTGAAAAGAACCGAGTGCGTGTGGGGTGGGTAGTTGACAAGAACCCCGGGATTCCTCTTGTCATGGAAGCGGCCGGCGTTTGGGGACCTGATGGGCTCAAGATTGAAGAAGGTTACCTGAGTTCTAGCAATGTGAGGGTCTCGATCAAAGGGTTCGTGGATAAGTCGGGACATGCTGTGTTCAATATCCATCTGCCTCCAAGAGGCCTCCTTACCCAAGATCTGCTCCCGCTGGCGGCGCCTGCTCTGGAACTGGAGCCTGGAGGGCGGATCGAAGGAGACGCGACGATCAAGGCCGGGCCCGATCGATCTCAGTGGCCGAGTGTGGAGGCGAATTTTACCTTAAGCCACGTTTCGGCCCAGATTTTCAATTTTCCCAAGCCGAGCAAGGGGCTGACCGCGAAAATCCGATGGAGAGAAAACTCCTTCCACGCAGCCGTGGAACGGGCCAAGATGGGGAATTCACTCTTCAGCGGGACGTGCTCTATCTCAGATTTCGCGAACCCCACCGTACAGGTGAAACTCGATTTCCCGTTTCTGGACACCACTGATTTCGTCAGGCCCCCAGGGCACGTGAGTCCCTATACGTGGGGCGAATGGTTGCAGATCAATACCGCTGTTCTCTTCCTGGCGCGCAGCAAAGGAGGGGCGGTCATCAAGGCCGCCAAAGGCAAGACCCAATACCGCACTTTCTCGGATTTCGACGCGCACCTTACCGGTGAAGGCGGGTTGCTCAGAGTCCCGGAGTGGAAGCTCAGCTTTGCGGACGGCGCGGTGCGAGGCTCCGCGCTGTTCAATGTACGAGCGAACGCGAGAACACCGCTTCGAGTTGACTTTCATGGAGATCACCTCAAGATCGAGAGGTCCGGTTTCCTCGATCCGAATTACCTCAAGATCGAGGGTGACATGTGGGTGGACGGTCACATGGAATGGCACACGACCCCGAGACGGGAAAACAACGGAGTCTACAAGACCGGCTCGGCTGAAGTGCGGCTTAAGGACGGGATGATCTATCGGTTCGAGGTTCTCTCGAAAATATTCTCTCTGATCAATTTCGGCTCCATTGTAAGGGGACGATTCCCTGACCTCATCGCGGGCGGCCTGCCCTACAGACGCCTGGTTTGGAACATGGACGTGCATGACGAGAGGTGGAGGATTAAGGATTTGAAGCTCGAATCCGATTCCGCTCACATCGATTCCACCGGCGTGTACTTTGCCGATCAAGGACGAATAGACTTCCGGGTGAATGTTGCGCCCCTCGTGGGTTTGGATACGCTCTTCTCAGGGATCTTCGGCAATCTGTTCAGCCGCAATGGTAAGATACTTACCACCACCTTCCTCGTCAGCGGCCCCTCCCACTCGCCGGACGTGCGATTGGCGCCCATCGGATCCTATACCCCTATGGTGCAATAGCGCTGCGACCTCGTGGCTCTTGCGAAACCTGGCGTCATTCTCGGAACAGAGGCGTGGGCAGGCGCTCTCGCACGCCTCGGAAGCATTTTCTGTGCGCCGAGCAGGGTCCGTGACGTTCGAGCGCTTGCATGTGAGCCTTCGTGCCGTAACCTTTATGGGAGTCAAATCCGTACTGGGGATACTGCTCATGGAGTTCCAGCATGATCCGGTCCCGGGTTACTTTGGCCACGATGCTCGCTGCGGCCACCGAATAGCAGAGCCGGTCGCCTTTTATGATGGATCGCTGCCGGATATTGAGGTCAAGAGAGAGGGGGCCGTCGATGAGGAGGTAATCGGGAAGGGGAGACATTGATTTGACCGCCATGCTCATGGCAAGCCTGGTGGCCTGATAGATGTTGATCCGATCGATCTCTTCGGGGGGAACGCGGGCTACGCCGACTGAGAGAGCTCTATCCATGATAAGGCTGAAGAGGCGCTCCCGCGCCTCTTCAGCCAGCATCTTCGAGTCATTCAGTTCAGGGATCGGCGCCGCATAGGGTATCACCACCGCGGCAGCCACAACCGGACCCGCGAGCGGCCCTCTGCCCGCCTCATCGATCCCCGCGATCCGTGAAGCCCCCAGCCGGGCAGCTTCCTCCTCGAACGCGCAAGAGGGGCGCATTACGGGCCCGCTCATCTCCTCGCCGCGCGTGGATCTTCGACCGCGAGGCACAGCGGCAACCTTCTACCGCTTTTCTTTGACTCTGGCAGCCTTACCCTTGAGTTGCCTCAGGTAGTAGAGCTTGGATCTTCTTACCTTGCCCTGGGTCACCAGTTGGATCCGATCAATCATCGGAGAGTTCAAAGGAAACACTCGTTCCACGCCGATGCCGTACGAGATTTTGCGCACCGTGCACGTGCTGCGAGCGCCCTTACGGTTAAGCCCTATGCACACGCCTTCGAAGACCTGAATGCGTTCGCGGCCACCTTCCACTATTTTCACATGGACCTTTACGGTGTCACCGGGTCTGAAGGCCGGAAGGTCCATCCGGATTTGTTCTTTTTCCAATTGTTCCAGGATGTTCATTATGATTCTCCGTTAATCGTCTCAGATCTGATCTCTTCAAGTAACTCGATCTCCGAAGGGTCCAGCGTTCGCCGTCCCAACAGCTCCGGCCTCCGAGCCAGCGTACGGGCCAGCGCCTGTTGCTTGCGCCATCGCCTTATTTTCGCGTGGTCTCCTTCCAGGAGGACCGATGGAACCTCAAGGCCCTCGAATTCCCGCGGTCTGGTGTACTGCGGATATTCGAGCAGCCCGTCGTAAAAGGAATCGCCGTCCGTCCGGCTGTCCGTGCCCAGCACCCCGGGTATCAAGCGGGAGATTGCGTCGATCACCACCATCGCCGCGGTCTCGCCGCCGGACAGCACATAATCCCCCACCGAGATCTCATCGTCAACAAAGGATCTGACCCTCTCGTCGATCCCTTCGTACCTGCCGCACACAAGGGCCAGGCTGTCGGCCCCTGCAAGCTCTTGAGCATCCGCCTGCTTGAAAAGCCTCCCCTGGGGGGTCATCAGAACCACCCGGGGACTGAACATGTTCGCGCGAAGATGCTTTATTCCTCGGACCAGCGGTTCCGGTTTCATGACCATGCCGGCGCCGCCGCCGTAGGGATAGTCGTCCGTTGAATGGTGGCGGTCCAGGGCGAATTGCCTGAGATCCACCGGCTCCACGTTCAGGAGCCTTGCCAGGATTGCTCTCGCGGGATTGCCGAATCCGAGGAAAGAGTCGAAGATCTCCGGAAAAATAGTTAGGATGCGCACCTCATACATCCGGGATCAACCCCTCCAGTGGGTCCACAAGCACTTCCCCTTTCTCTGTGTCCACCTCCAGCACAACCTGTTCGATCATCGGCAGGAGGACCTCTCCGTAATCGCCTTCCACCTGCAACACGTCATGCGCGCCGGTGCGCATCAGGTCTGCCACCGCGCCCAGGTCCCGGCCGTCCACGGTGCGGACCTTCATACCGATGAGCTCAAACCAGAAATACTCGTCATCATCCTTGGGCGGCAGATTCTCTTCGGCGGTTTGCACCAGCCTGCCCACCAGTTCCCGCGCCTTTTCAGGCGTATCGATTCCCTCAAAGGATATGAGAGCGGCTCCTTTGTGTTTCCTGAAGCTCCGCACTCGATAGGGGACGTTACCGAGGACCAGGATGGGCGATCTTTCAAAGGCTTCAAAGGACTCGGTGAACGGATGAACCTTGAGTTCTCCCCGGATTCCGAAAGGTTTTACAGCCTCTCCTATGACGACCAGTCTATTCGAGCGCATCCTCAGCGGTAATGTGACAGGAGCCGGCCAAGAGACGATTCGCGTGGTATGGGACTGGGCCTCATTCGAGGATTTCCAGCACGGCTCGCTTCCTCATCTTGGTCGACGCCGCGCTCAATATAGTGCGCATGGCCCGCGCGGTTCGTCCCTGCTTGCCGATTACTTTCCCTAAGTCCGACTTGGCCACCTTGAGCTCAAGGACCGAGGTTATTTCGCCTTCCACTTCAGAAACGGTTACTTCTTCAGGATGATCCACCAGCGCCTTAGCGATGTACTCGATGAGCTCCTTCATCCGTCCCTCTCTTTCCGGAAGGCGGGTCCGAGCGGGTCGCGAACCGCCGGCCGAGCAAGGGTCTACTGTTCAGAGGTTGCGCTGCGGACAGACTGCTTCAAGAGCTTCCTGACGGTATCGGAAACCTGAGCTCCCTTGGAAATCCAGGCCTGAATACCCTCCACGTTGAGATTCACCCCACTGACCTTGTTGGAGGGATCGTACGTCCCCAGAGAATCGAGGAACCGGCCGTCCCTGGGGGAGCGGGAATCCGAGGCTACGATTCGGTAAATCGGTTTCTTTTTGGCTCCGTATCGAGCCAGACGGATTGTTACAGGCATAAGGAGCAAAACCTCCTGAAAAATCCATGTCTCCCGTGTTAAATAAATGATATTAGCCCGGCCTCCGCATCGTGTCAAGAGAAAACCCCGCGCCAATATTGGCTCGCCTCACTTTCCGCATGGCACACGGTCCTCTTGGACCTACGGCGCAGCGCCTGTTTAGGAGAGCTCTTGGCATTTCTTTCAAAGCCTTCTCGCCTTTCCCTCTCATTCCGGATCTTGACAGGCCGGTTCCTGGGAATTTAGAGTATCCGCCAATGCTTTAAGACTCGGAACCACTCTCAGCGCATGCGCTCGTCCCCGAACAGCTCTTGCTTCGATCTCGCCTCCCCGGGCGCGAACGCCGTGGTCGGTAGGCGCCGGCGTCCCTGCCGGCGCTTTCCCTCGCCTCCACACGCGCGATGGCCGTGGGCACGAAGATCCGGCTTCCGCGTCCGGACGCGGCCGACAAAACGCGGGGACTTAATGCCGGCTCACTTCCAGTATCGGCCATTGAGCCGCTGTGGTCCACCGGCTTTTTCCGCCGGGCGCTGTTCCTTTTATCAACACGGATACGCCGCCATGCGAGCGGGCGTAATCACGACGGCGCTGCGCTTGCTGGAGGAGGCATCCTCGAACAGATAAGAGAACCTACGGAGAACACCATGAAGAAGGACGACGGCGGATCCCTGACAGAACCCGAACTCTGGACGCTCAAAGAGTTTGTGGAGAATACGTTGCGAAAGAGCGGGGCTCTGCTTATGGAGCTTTACGGCCATGGGGATCCGGGCCTGAAATTCGACGACCACCTTGTAACCGAAGCGGATAATGCCGCCTGGGGATTGATTTCGTCGAAGATCAAGGGCAGTTTCGAGGGACACTGCTTCTTACGAGAACTCAACGCCGAGCAGGTCGCGAGCGATGAGTGCCCTCGTTTCATATGGATAGTCGATCCTTTGGACGGCGCCGCCTCTTTTCAGGCGGGTCTACCAGTGTGGGGGATCAGCGCGGCTCTCTTTGAGCTCTTTTGGCCTGTGCTGGGCTTTCTCTACCTCCCCGTCACCGGAGAGCTTTACTCTGCGTATGCGCAACGGGAAGCGCTGCTGAACGACGAACCGATTCGAGTGCGGGAGAAGTCCACCATAGATAATGAGAGTCTTGTCCTGGTGTACTCACGCTTCCATCAGGATTTCACGAGCGATTTCCCTGGAAAGATTAGGAATTTCGGTTCGTCCGCGGGTCATATGGCCTATGTTGCCAGAGGAGCGGCTGACGCGTGCGTCTTGAAGAATCTTACTGTTCGAGATTTGGCGGCCGGCAGTATCATTCTTGAAGCCGCTGGTGGAGAAATCCGATTCCTGGACGGCAAACGATTTCACGTGGGCGATTACCTGGACGGATCCCGGGTGGACGGCCCGGTGATAGCGGCACCGAAAGGGACTTACGGATCTTTCGCGAACCATCTGAAAGCCATGCGATGACCGGCTGCGAGCGTTCACAGGTTTGTCTTGACGGACAGCGAACCCATGATTAATCTGATAGCCGGACTCTTAGCGCAGGAATGGTTTTGAAGGAAGTAACTGATGAATCGGCTTGAAGCTCGATCGTCCACGATTCTCAAGGTTATCGTCTCGGAATATATAGCTACGGGTGAGCCGGTGGGATCGCGGACCGTCTCTAGGAAAAAGGAAGTCGATCTGTCAGCAGCCACAGTACGGAACATTATGAGCGAGCTTGTGGAGACGGGCTACATCAGCCAACCGCACATAAGCGCGGGACGAGTCCCTACTGACAAAGGGTATCGATTTTTCGTGGACGCGATGCTGCGAGCAGGACAACTTAGTCCTCAAGAGAATCGTCCTGATATCGAGGCCCTGATCAGGGAGGGGGGCGTGGACGTAAGAAATGTGCTGCGCCATTCTTCGTCGGTATTGGCGGAGCTTTCCAGGAAAGCGGGCGTGGTTACGGGAACGGCCCCGCGCGAACAGACGTTCAAGAGCATTGAATTCATCAAAGTTTCGGATGATCGCATCGTGGTGGTGCTGGTTTTTTCAGCCGGTTATGTTCAGAATAAGATGATCTTCGACGAGGACGGCCTGAGCCAGGAGAACTTGGAGCGTTACAGCCGTATGATCAACGACATGCTCAAGGATCTGGACCTTAGTCAGGCCCGTGAGCGCGTCGAACAGGAGCTTCTCAAAGACAAGACCCGGATGGACGCGATGCTGACCAAGGCGCTGCGCTTGGGTCACATTATCCTGTCTCAGGAAGGGACACGTGAGATTTACATAGAGGGCCAGACTAACATTCTAGGGGAGCCGGAATTCGCGGACATTGAGCAGCTTCGGGCCCTGCTCGTAACGTTCGAGGAGAAGTCGAGCCTGTTGAAAATACTGGACAAAACGCTCGAAGCCCGCGGCGTTCAAATCTTCATCGGCGCTGAGCATGGTCTCAGCGAAATCTCCACGTGCGCCATCGTCGCCTATCCCATTCGAGCTGAGGAGACCGCGCTGGCAAGCATTAGCGTCATCGGTCCCAAGCGCATGAACTACCAGACCGTGATCCCGCTGGTGATATCGACGGGCCGGGTGCTCGCCACCGTGCTCAGGTCGGCTGTCGAAACTCCGCTGTAGCAGCTTGCAGGTCGGGTCGAACAAGCTGAAACCTGACGCGTCCTATAGAAATGCCTTTCTCTCAGATTATGATTAGCGTAGGGGCGTGATTCATCGCGCCCGAAAAGAGGGCGCGATGAATCACGCCCCTGCGGTGAATCCCACAGGTTTTCAACTCGCCAACGTCCCTGGATTTTTCGAGTGAGAACCAAATTCAGTGCGCTCCTATAGGAGCCCCTATCTTAAGCTATCTTTCACGCTCGGTCAGGATTGACTGCGAGTTTCGCGCTGATTCGTTCTCCCTTTCGGTCCCCTTCGAGTATTTCGATTCGGGCAAAGCAACTTCCGTCTTCGGAGGCCAGGCACGACAGCACCCGACATTGAATCGGCGCTCCCCGGTCCATGACCCGAATGATGTCTCCCGGCCCAAGGAGCTGGGAGCCGTGCATGGTTTTCGTCCAGTCTTTCTTCCTGGCCATGATAATCCTGTATTTGTGATTCCTCATTTCCGCCGGACAGAGCGTCACCATGCCATGCGCGCGCGATAACGCAAGAGCGGCTTTAGCTCTTCTTGGACAGGCGATTTCTTCGTTCCCTGAGGCATGGTGAATGGAGTCGAGCTATCGTTGGTCACTCCCGGGCGCACCCAGTTATCCCTTCGCCTTTCGCGCGGCTTTGATTTCATCCAAATACACTTTGATAAGAGGACTCATTTCAGGTGGCTGCCATTTGGTCTCTTTGGGTTCTTCAGGCCAGGCAAAAGAGAGGTGTCGGATTTCTCCCGGCCGCTTCGCGTTCTCCAGCACGGATAGGGTTTCCAGCAGCACGCTGCGTTGGCCTTCTTTGTCTCCCACTTGACCCAAAGGTCTTCCGAAAGGGTATTCTATAGCGGCGGACCGCGGAATGCCCACTGTTCTATGCCAATCCGGGGTGGGGGTCAGCGCTACCGTAGACAATCCGGCTTCCTCCAAACGACGGGCGGCCAGTCCCACGGACTGGCAACAGAAGGGTCAGGCCGGTGTGAGAATCACCGCTTCCACCCCTTCCGCTTTCATGTTCTTGCACATCGGATCGATGGCTTCGGTTAGGAACTCAGTGTTATTCCATTGAAATCCGTAGAAGGAATAAGAAGTGGGCGCCAGACGCCCTATGGCGCCATCGGCTTCAAGCTCTTTCATCCTGGTGAGCGGCAATATGACATTGATGTCCTGAAGGGCATATCCCGTGTTGATGTGGAGATGATTCACATTGACGTCTTTTTCGGTGGCGTCTCTCGGAATGCTTCTGAAGGATCGGTCACCCCACAACGGCTCTCTTTTCTCCCTTTCCATGTCAAAGGGCGGATCGGTCTTCATGCTAATACCCGAGCTGGTGACCAAGGCAATGGTGGCTTGCTTCACCGGCTTGGAAAGCGGGGTCCACGGGATCGGTCCGCTGAAATCCTCGTCCGGGATGAAGCTCTGCACCCAGGCCGCCAGACTGGGTGGAAGAAATCGATACCCATCGACGATCTTCTCTGCTGCGCTCATAGATGTGATCTCCTTATCTAAGAAAATTCAAATCCAGATTTTCTTTTGCCGCGAGCCGGTTGAGCTCTTCTTTGACCCGGGAGATTGCAACCTCAGGGGGCACTCCCGCCTCCAGACTCAGATCGAACAGTGGCGCTCCGGAGAGCGGCGCCCTGAGAACTTGTGTGTTTAGGGCGTAAATATTGATTCCGTGGTCATTGAGTATATGCACTACCTTCCGAACGATTCCAGGGTGATCCATTGACACTACTTCCAGCTTCAACGGGATTTCCGGGCGCTTGGAAATCGAAGCCGGGTCGTCCGCTTCATGAAGCGAGACCTCGAAGCCACGCTTCCTTAGTTTGTCCAGATCTTTTCTTATGGTTTCCAGATGTTCCGGCGCGCACGAGAAGAGCGCCATAGCGGAGAAACGCCCGCCCAGATCCGCCATGCGGCTGTCTTCTATGTTTGCGTTTCGCTTGAACAAAAAGGTCGAGAGGTCATCCACGATTCCCGGTCTGTCTTTTGCCACCAGGAATAAGATCATAAATTCTCTCATGCGCCTCTCCGTTGAACTTCCTCACTCCTTCACTAGCTCCTCTGTCCGCCGCTCCTCCCGCTCACCCGGTCAGACACGGGCTCCTTGCCGCGGATGTCTCATCGAGTCTTCTAACCTTGCATCGCGTCGGCGCGGAACGCAGAAGTTCCGGGTTTTGCACGGCTTCTTCCGCGACCGCTTTCATGGCCTCAATGAATAGATCGATATTCTCTTTGGATTCCGTCTCAGTCGGCTCGATCATGATCGCGCCCTCGACAACCAGGGGGAAATAGATGGTAGGTGGATGAAAACCATAGTCCATAAGGCGTTTGACCATATCCAGCGTGGTGACCTTATGAGCCCTTTGGAGTTTATCGGAAAAGACACACTCGTGCATGCACGGACGGTCGTACGCCAGATGAAACGCGCCTCTGAGCCGTTCCTTAATGTAGTTGGCGTTCAAGACCGCGAGCTGGCTTGCTCTTTTCAACTCCGGGCCCATGCTCAGAATGTAGGAGTACGCCCTCACCAGCACCCCGAAACTGCCGTAGAAGGCATGCACCTTGCCTATGGTTTCGGGGAATTGCTCCGATAGAACATATTGACCTTCTTGCTCTACGACACGGGGAACCGGCAAGAATCGCTCCAGATCCTTTCTCACGCAGACGGGGCCCGACCCCGGGCCACCTCCGCCATGCGGCCCGGAGAACGTTTTGTGCAAGTTCAGGTGAAGAACGTCCACTCCGGTCTTGCCCATATCGACAATGCCCATGAGCGCGTTCATGTTCGCGCCGTCGCAGTAGACCAGTCCGCCTTTCTCATGGACTATCCGTCCTATTTCGCTGATATGCTCCTCAAACAGACCGAGGGTATTCGGATTGGTGACCATGATTCCCGCGGTCTCTTCATCCATAAGCGCTGCAATGGATTCGGGGGTGAGAACCCCCTGCTCATTCGACTTGACCTTCACAGGCCGATAACCGCAAATGGCCGCGCTCGCGGGGTTGGTTCCGTGAGCAGTGTCAGGCACAATGATTTTCGACCGTTGCGAGTTGCGGCTCTTGTGGTAGGCATGGATGATGAGCATCCCGGCCAGCTCGCCCTGGGCCCCCGCGGCCGGTTGAAGAGAAACCGCGTGCATTCCCGTAACTTCCGCGAGCAGTCGCTCCAGCTCGAACATGAGAGCCAGAGCGCCCTGACAGAGATGGTGCGGAAGGAGAGGGTGCGCTTTGGAAAATCCCGGCAAGCCCGCTAGCTTTTCATTGATCTTGGGGTTGTACTTCATGGTGCATGAGCCCAGCGGATACATCCCGGTGTCTACGCCGAAATTCCATTGCGACAGACGCGTGTAATGGCGCACGACGTCCACTTCGCTCAGGTCGGGGAATTCCGGCGGTGTCCCCAAAAGCTCTTCGGGAAATGGCGAGCGGTCCACGTCGCGGGGAGGAATGCTCATCCCGCTCCGCCCTTGCTTGCCCTTTTCCCAGAGCAGCGGCTCATTGAGCACAAGGCCCGTAGCCCCCGGAAAGCGCGTCATGAGGAGATCTCCTTGACCAAAGTGTCCATTTGGGCTTTGGTTCTTACTTCGGTTACGCACAGCAGATAATGGCCTGTCAGTTCCGGATAGTGCGAAGCGAGGTGGAGACCGGGCACAATCCCCTTGTTCAGGAGGCGTTCATACGTTGCGCTAAAGTCATCCCCGAACTTGACTACGAATTCGTTGAATGTGGGAGCTTCAAAGGGTATTTCAGCGCCTGTTTCAATCAATCTTCTTTTCAGGTACTCAGCTTTGTCTCGGTTCAGAGCAGCCACTTCACGTAGCCCGGTGGCACCCAAGGACGCCATGTACATCGCCGCGGCCACAGCGCAGAGGCTGTTGTTGGTGCAGATGTTGGAAGTGGCTTTTTCCCGGCGAATGTGTTGCTCCCTGGTCGCGAGCGTCAAAACAAAGCCCCTATTGCCGTCCTTGTCCGTTGTCTGACCCACAAGACGACCGGGCAAGTTGCGCACGTGTTCCATTTTGCCGGCGAACATCCCAAGCCCGGGCCCTCCAAAAGACTGAGGAAGGCCCAAGCTCTGACCTTCTCCACATGCAATGTCCGCGCCTTGACTTCCGGGACTCTTTAGCAGTCCGTACGCCAGAGGTTCCGAAAACGTGACCACAAGAAGCGCCTGCTTGCGGCGCGCAACGTCTGCGGCCGCCTGCACGTCTTCGATACACCCTAAGAAGTTCGGTGATTGCACGGCCAGGGCAGCCAGGCCTTCGAGCCTGTCGAGTTCGGACAAGTCTGTTCTGCCGTTTGATAGGTACGGAAGCTGCGCCACCTCATGACCTGTGGTTTCAAAATAGGTCTGAACCACTCGCCGATACGCAGGGTGGATCAGGTTTGAAACCGCAACCTTATCCCGCTTGGTTATACGAACGGCCATCGAAAGCGCTTCAGCAAGCGCAGACGCGCCGTCGTACACCGAAGCGTTGGCCACATCCATACCCAACAAACGCGCGACCAGCGTCTGATATTCATATATGGCCTGGAGCGTGCCTTGGCTCATTTCCGGTTGATAGGGCGTGTACGATGTTGAGAATTCCGAACGGCCAAGGAGATAGGAGACCGACGCAGGTATAAAATGCTCGTAGCTGCCTGCCCCCAAGTAGACGGTGTATTCCGGGGAGACGCCCATACGACCAGCGAGGCTTCCCACACGCTCGCATAACTCGAATTCTCCAAGAGGTTCAGGCAGGTTCAGGCCGCGCTCGCGGCGGCAGGAATCGGGTGCCGTCGCGAAAAGGTCATCCAAACTCTCTACCCCTGTCGCCTGGAGCATGGTCGTGACGTCTTCCTCAGTATGGGGCAGGTACCGCATCTATTCCGTCCTTCCAACCATGTCCCGGTAAGCGTCTTTGGTCATAAGCTCATCAAATTCATCCACTCGCGTGGGTTTCACCAATATCATCCACCCACCTCCATAAGGGGCTTGGTTCACTAGTTCAGGGGTCTCGCGGATCGCCTGGTTTACTTCAAGGATCTCGCCCCCTATCGGCATAAAAAGGTCTGAAACGGCCTTGGTTGATTCTACAGCTCCAAATTGTTGTCCCTTTTCAAATGAGTCACCCACATTCGGCAATTCCACGAAGGTTATGTCACCCAATTGTTGTTGAGCATAGTCGGAGATGCCTACCCGGACCTTATCCCCTTCAAGTCTCGCCCATTCATGGTCCTCCCCGTAACGCAGGTCGTCAGGGAGGATGAGCTGGCTCGTGTCGATCATTTCAATTCCTCCTTATCTCGCAGCATATCGTGTATAGGACGACGAGCGGTTCGATCCGGCCGAACGTCGTCCACGATTCTCACCTTGATAGTTCGCCTGCTGTCTCGAAGTTCGACCTCCTGGCCGATAGCGAGCGCTGTTCTTACGCGCACGAAGCCGCAACTCAGGCCCCCGGGTTTGAAGTCCCTGGGCTTGTCCGGGCTCGAAATGCTGAAAATCCGGCCGCTCGAGAGCCCTATGGCCATGTCGCTCACGCAGGTCAATACCACGCCGATTTCGTTACCGCCGGAATCTATGACAACGGAAAGCCCTTTCCCTGAAACCTTCCGTGGATCATATCCTACAAACGCATAGGTGTGCTCTGCCCTCTCCCTTTCCGCGAGGACCACATCGCCGACAAACTTCTTGGTAAAGCTTTTGCCCTCATCATCAAAAGGCAGAACGAAGGTCCAGGGATTATTGATAAACGGCCAAGATCCCATGTCCTGATGCGAAAGAGGTAACATGCCCCCGGCCCTGAGAGAGTCTCGGGCGGCGAGCCCGCATGCAATAAGGCCTTGGTCTTGTCCCGCGGGGAGTATGTTTTCCCACACGGAGAGGAGTCGATCCCGACTTACCAAGATCTCAAAGCCGAATTCGCCGGTAAAGCCCGTTCGCGATAACATGATCGGTGTGCCGTCTATGAGCCTGACATCGCTCGGTTGCTGCTGCTCTTCAAAATATCCTTTGAAACCGAAGTATTGTATGTCGCTCAGAACCGTGAGCGGGTCGTTGAGAACCTTCTTGAGCACCTTGGCGGATAAAGGGCCTTGTAGGTCAATCTTGCCCACCTTGTGGCTGATCTCTTCCACGCGCGCGTCTCGTCCGCCCCTGTTCGCTTTGAGATGCTCCGCAATCTCCCTCCCGTGACCGGCGTTTACGACACTTAGGTACGCGCCTTGAGCAATCATATATAAGATAGTGTCATCGATCAGCTCACCTCTTTCGTTGAGGTATGCGCCAAAAACCCCGTCCCCCGGCTGCAGGGGCCGCTTCGTAGCGCCGACACAGGCGTTCAGATCCTTGGTAACACAGAGCTGGAGCAGGTCAAACGCGTCAGGTCCGGAGATCGAAACCGCGCACATATGGCTGGTGTCGAATAGACCTGCATTGGTTATGACTGTTCGGTGCTCGGCCACAGCGCCCGTGGGATACCAAACCGGCATGTCCCAGCCGGCAAAACCCGTCATGGTCGCGCCGTGGGCCACATGCCAATCATAGAGAGGTGTTCTTTTTCCCTGAGGCATTGTCTCGTCCTTGGAGAGAGAACGGCTCCCCTATTTCACTGTTACAGCCTGGGATTCCTTCAGGATGATTTGTAGCAAGAAGGCCAGGCCTACCAGCGCTAAGCCTATCATATCGGTCCATATAGCCGGATGAACGAGACATAATCCGGCGATCGCGAGCATTGCCCGCTCTATTCGTGTCGATCTCCTCAGGAGCCATCCGGATGCGGCGGACGCAAATGAAAAAACGCCCGCGAATGAAGTGGCAATGACCCACAAGGTTTCGGAGAGACTTTCACCTTTGAGAAGCAAGGCGTGGCCCGAGGGATCGAGAACGAACATGAAAGGAACGACAAACGCCACGGTGGTGTATTTCCAAGCCATCATGGTCGTTTTGAAGGGGTCGCCGCCGGTCAAGGCCGCGGCTGCGAACGGAGATAGAGCTGTGGGTGGTGAAACCTCGGACAAGACCGCGTAGTAAAAGATGAACATGTGGGCGGCAAAATCCGGCGCCCCGAGCTTGGTAAGGGCAGGAGCCGCAATGACGGCCGCAATTATGTAGGTGGCGGTGATAGGAACTGCGAGACCGATTATCCACAGCAGGATCGCGGTGTACACCGCGGTGAGGAAAAGGCTTCCGCCGGCGTAAGTGATGATAATCGTAGAAAGCTTCAACCCCAATCCTGTGAGGCTCACCACGCCCACGATAATCCCTGCGCACGCGCACACCGCCGCAACATTGAGCACATTCATGGCTCCACCTTTGAGAGCCTCAATGAGCCTCCTCGGGGTGAACCACGTCTCTCTACGGATAAAACACGCCAAGAAACAGGTTAAGAGCGCGTAGACCACAGCCATCGCGGGCGTGAATCCGGAAACCAACCCTATCACCAGCGCTAAAACCGGAAAGAAGTGGTATCCGTACATCCGCGTGAGCGTCCACAGACTGTAAGATTTTTCCACCTCCACCAATTTGATCCCGAACTTCTTGGCGTTGAATTCCACCATGAGCAAAAGCGACCAGTAATAGAGGCATGCAGGGATGGCTGCCATCTTGATGACGTCCAGGTAGGTGATCCTCAAGAATTCCGCGATCAGAAAGGCCGCCGCGCCCATAACCGGTGGCGTGAGCACAGCGCCGAGCCCTCCGGCCGATAGTAACCCACCGGCATTTTCCTTGTCGTAACCTGCTTTCTGGAGCATGGGGTACGCGACGGACCCGACCGTAACCGTGTCGGCAACACCGCTGCCGGAGCCGCCCGCCAGAAAGAAAGAGGCCATCACCACGGTGCGACCTGCGCCGGTGGCTTTCCTGCCCATCGCGGTGAACGCGAAGTCTACATAGAACCTGCCTGCCCCGGAGACTCGAAGGAACGATCCGAAGATGCAGAACATAATGATAAAGGTGGAGGAAACGTCGATGGGAACGCCGAAAATGCCCTCCAGCGTCATGTACATGTGCCCGACAATCCGCTCCAGATCATAGCCGCGATGGGTCCAAGGGGAAGGGAGCCACGGTCCCACGTAGGCGTAAGCCAGAAAGACCAAAACCGTAGAGGGCATGATCCAGCCGGAAGTTCTGCGGGTGGCTTCAAGAATCAGAAGAATCAGAATCACACCGAACACATCGTCCCATATGTCCGGAGTGACTGCTCGGTAGATGAACTCCTCAAAATCGACGAGCATATAACCGATGGCCGTAAGACCGAGGACGATCAGAATCAGGTCCGCGACGTTGACGGAATACTTGAATCTCTTAGTCGCCGGGTAATGAAGGAAGACCAAGGTGAGCACGAGCGCTACGTGCACTCCGCGCAGGACCTGGGTGGTGAGCGTGCCGACCGCGCAATAGATGGCAAAGACGGAGGTGGCTACCGCTAAGATCGTAATGACCGTCGCCCAGTACGGATTGGGCTTTCGGGTTACGCCCTCTTCCTTTTCAATGACTTCTTCGACCTTCTTGAGCTGCTCTTCGGCGACCCATTCGGTCTTCCGGTCTTCCATACGTCATCTCCAGAAGAAGGATGCGAGGCACACCAACAGGGGCGCTTCCACCAGTTTCACACGGATGCGCCCGTCCCGGTCCTGATCCGTTCCGAGTGAGATGTCACGATCGTTCAGCCGCAGCATGTGACTGCCCATGCTTGCGGCAGGGATCGAGAACTCAGTGAATGCGCCGTGCGCGTTAGGCTCTTCTTTTCTCTCCAAGCCTAAGTATTCCAGAGCAGCGTAACTATCTGTTTTCACATGAAGGAGCCTGAAATGTCCCCGTTCTATCCTGAATCTTTCGCTCACGAGCGCGTGATACATTGAGTGTGTGTAGGTGTGGACGAGTTCGTCTCCTTCAGAGACCCGCGCCAGCGCTTTCGGGTTGTCGATCTGCACGAAAAGCAGATTCTTGCAGAGCCCCACTGTAAGAAGGGCTGCTGCAAGAATCACGAGCAACAGAAGCAGCGCTTTGGCGCCGCGTCCCGAACTCTGTATCACGTCTTAATGTCCAGGCCTTTGTCTTTAAAGTATTTTATCGCGCCTTTATGGAAAGGAACGGGCGACCCCACAACAGCGGATTTGAGGTCTATGCTCTCCGCCTGCTTGTGTATGGCCACCAGTTCCGGTTTGTGATCGAAGATCGCGGCAAGTATGTCGTAAACCAACTTGTCGTCCATGGCTTCATGGGCAATCAGGAGGTTCGCCACCGCGCTCACCGCCACGTCCTGCTCAACCCCCGGGTACGTGCCCTTGGGAATCGTGATCTTGTAATAAACAGGGCCGTACTTGGCCGTCATCTTTGGAACCGCGTCCGCATCAGAGATAAGGGAGATTTTCATCCCTGGAGAAGCTGCCAGATCCAGTATGGAAGCCGTGGGCACTCCACCGCACCAGAAATAAGCGTCCATCTTCCCATCTTTCACCGCGCCGGCGGATTCGGAGGCGCCCAACCGGTCCCTCTTTATATCCTTGTCGGGATCGATGCCGTTGGCCTCGAGGATTCTCAACGCGATGATCTCTACTCCGCTTCCGGGAGCGCCGGTGGAGATGGTCTTGCCCTTCAGGTCCGAAACCTGCTTGATCCCTTTCCCCTCTCTGGCTACAAGTTGCGTGACGTTGGGATACAGGACGGCCAAGTTCACGATCGGCAACTTTTCCTTGAATTTGCCGGTTCCCGCCCATGCATCGTAGCCCACGTCGCCCATGATAATCGCAAGATCGGATTTCTTCGCGGCTACCAGCTTGCAGTTGTCCACGGACGCGGCCGTGACCTCGGCTGCCGCCTCCACGTTGGGCACGTACTTGCTGATCACCGCGGCTATTCCTCCTCCCATGGGATAGTACACGCCGCCCATCCCGCCGGTGGCTATGGAAATCCTTTTCTGGGCCTGTGCCCAAATGCTCATCGGATTACCGAGGATAAAAGCGCCTCCCATCGCCGCGGTCGCCTTCATAAACCCCCGTCGTCCCAGCGTGCTCTTGCCTTTCGTTCGACCACCTTGTGCCATTGCGGTTCTCCTTTGTTCTCTTTTCCGTATGTGTAAATGGATCACACGTCGCCAACCGAAATCCGAATGCATCTCTTATCGGAACCGCATCGAGCCGTTTCGCCTTGCGCCACGGGATCGAAGGGCATGGGCTGTTTTGCGAGGCCGCCAGCGCGCCAAGAGCTATGGTGAGAAGCTCGCAGCGCGCGCGGGTATTCACGATCTATGAGACGATAGAACAAGCCCAGCCGGAATTCAACGCAATTCTTGACCGCATTGCGCCAAGGTATTGTGCAGGGAGCAGTATGGTAGAAGGAATGGAAAAGCATTCTCAACAACGAAAAACCGCCGAGCAGAATTTCTCGACTCGACGGTTCATGATCGGAGCGGCCCGCTGGATTGGATCTGGCCTGTCACATGTTATTCCTGTGAAGGCGGGGACACAAGAGACTTACTTGAGCATGTCTCGCGAAAATCCCAGGATGCTGCGGGCTATGATGAGCATCTGAATTTGGCCTGTTCCTTCGAAGATATCAGTGATCTTGCAATCTCGGAGCCACTTCTCCACAAGATGCTCCCTTGAATAACCTATCGGTCCAAGGATTTCAACGCATTTCTGAGTCACGAGAGTGGCGGCTCGGCCGGCCTTTGCCTTGGCCATCGACGCTTCAAGGCTGTTCCTAATCCCTGTGTCAAGCATTGAGGCCGCTCGAAGGTTCAGAAGGCGCGCAACTTCCAGTTCGGCCTCCATTTCCAAAATGGACTTCTGAATAGCATTCAGATGGAGCGGGCTTCTGCCGTAGGGAAACGTGTGCCCTTCCGACTCAAGCTTCGTCTTGGTGAACTCCAACGCGGCCCGCGCCACTCCGATGGCCATCGCGGCAACCCCCGGTCGGGTCGCGTCAAAGGTTTTCATCACACCGCCCAGGCCCGCCTCGCCGCGGTTCTGGATTTCCGGGCTGCCCAGGATATTGTCGTAGGGGATGCGGCAATCTTCAAAGACAATCGCTGCGGTATCGGAAGCTCTGATACCAAGCTTCTTTTCCACCTTGGTGACCGTCATGCCCGGGACGCCTTTTTCCACCACAAAGCTCTTGATCGCAGCTCGGCCCTTACTTTTGTCCAACGTTGCCCAGACAACCACCGCATCGCAGTGATAGCCTGACGTGACAAAGATTTTTTCCCCATTGATGATCCATTCGTTTGTTTCAGGATCGAGTCTCGCGGTGGAAGTGATTGCGGCCGTGTCAGAGCCGGCCCCCGGCTCAGTTATGGCCATCGCGGCGAACTTGCCCGCGAATCGGGCTTTTTGCTCAGGAGTCCCCACCGCCTCTATCGCGGAATTGCCAAGACCCCGCTGAGGCCAGCAGAGCAGAATGCCCGTGTCACCCCAGGCCAATTCTTCCATGCTCACCACAAGCGCCACATTGGGTTCGGGTCCCTGGGCCAGACCTCGCCCGGAACGCTTCTTGCCCTCGCCTTCCGTCTCCTTCCGCACGGGTGGGGTCATACTCTCAACGAGCGCGTAAAGCTCCTTCACCTTTTCGTGCTCGTGATCGTCGTAGTACCGTGAAACAGGCCGAAAAACACCGTTGGCGACAGCCGCGGTCATTTGCTGCAACTGCTTTGTCTCGGGCTTGAGTTCAAAATCTATCATGACGAAATCCTCACGAAGCGTTTACGTGATCCTTACTGGGTTATGCTCCAGGAGGTCAGAGAGATCAGGTCGATTCTCACCCGATGGCCAAGCCCTCCGTTATGGAGAAGCTTCTCCCGTTCCTGAACCACATTTCGACCGGATGCTCTCGGATATAGCCGTGACCGCCAAGGATCTGCACGCCGTAATCGACGACTTTCATTGCCTGTTCCGCGCAATACATCTTGGCCAGTCCCGCGTCTTTGGTGGCATCCTCATTTCGGTCCAGTCGCCAGGCAGCCCGCCACGCAAGAAGACGCATGCCGTCAATCTCCATCGCAGCTTCGGCCAACATGAACGCAATGGATTGCCGGCACGCAATGGGCTCTCCAAATGCGAATCGTTCTTTTGCGTACGTCAGGGCGTACTCATGAGAGGCTCTCGCTACGCCTACAGCCATAGCGCTGAGATTGGCCCTTGAGAGGTTGAGCAGTTTCATGTAATCGATCCCCCGGTCGCGGCCCACGCATCGTGAGGCCGGAACCACGCACTGGTCAAAGGCTACCGGAAACAGCGGGAGAGCATTCAGGCCCAAGTTCTTCTCTTTCGGCCCGATCGAGAGTCCCGGGGTGTTCCTGTCAACAATGACGGCCTTGACCGGCTGCGGGGCGTCTCCATTTCTTGGGGATGCATAAACCAGTATGTGCTCGGCTTGATCCGCCAAAGGAACCATGCATTTCTTGCCGCTGATGACCACGTTCTCTCCCTGAGTTTCCACCGTGGTTCCCAGCTCAAGGGGATCAAAGACAATTCTGGGCTCCATGATGGCTGCCGTGCCTGGAAAGAAGCGTTCGCCGCAGAATTTGGGAAGCCACTCCTCTTTCTGCTCATCGGCGCCGAATTCCAATATGGGGACCATCATGAGAAGCGGGGAAAGCGCCGCCATCGTCAGCCCCAGATCACCCCATGCCAACTCCTCAACCATGATGGCGGACGTGAGGGCCGATCGGCCCAAGTCGTACCCACCGTAGTTCTCGGGAATGGCATTCGCGCAGAAACCGAGCTCCCATACTTTATCCAGGACCTCAGAAGGGGCCACGGCCTCCTCATCGCACTCTCGGGCAATAGGTCTGAGTTCGTTCGCCGCGAATTTGCGGGCCATATCCTGAATTTGCCGTTGATCCTCGTCCAAAGTGAAGTCAGCCATAGGGCCTCCCTTACGAAAGTCGCTATATTTCCCACAAATCAAAATCCAACGCTAAGCTTAGCGTGGTAGGATGCGGTGAGCGAAGCGAACCCCATCAATCGAGCCCGGACCGCGAGCGATGCGGTTCGCCAGCGCAACGCGGGCTCACCGCATCCTACGGTCCTCAAGGAGGGCCTCATCACTCCGAGTCGTCACCCCGGCGAACCCCGGATCAAGTCCGGGGTGATGGGATGCAGTTGAGTTAACTATTTGAAATCACATGCCAAGATCCTTCAAGTTAACGCCTATGGGCTTCCGCCGAATGACGCGAATGGCACCCAACTCCGGGACCGATGTTAGGAATCAGAACTCTTAATTCTCTTTCTCGATAATGGTGGCTACGCCTTGGCCTCCGCCCACACATGCATTCGCGCAACCGTAGCGTCCGCCCTTCTTGTCAAGGATTCGGGCTAATGTGCCCACAAGCCTGACGCCCGTGGCTCCCAGGGCATGACCAATCGCGGCGCCGCCGCCCATGACGTTAACCGTGTCCGGATTAAGGCCCAGTTCTTTGATGCAGTTCAACGCCACAATCGCGAAGGCCTCGTTGATCTCCCAGAAATTTATGTCCGACGCCTGGAGCCCTGCGGTTTCAAGCGCTTTCTTGCTCGCAGGCACAGGTCCCGCGCCCATGATAGTGGGATCTACTCCGGCGAAGCCGATTGACCGAATAGTAGCCAGCGGCTTGATGCCCTTTTTCTTGGCCGTCTCTTTTGACATGAGCATCATAGAGGTGGCGGCCGCGTTCAGGGGCGAGGAATTTCCCGCGGTGATCTCATGACCTTCCTTGAATGCCGGTTTGAGCTGAGCCAGGCCTTCCAGGGTCGTGTCGCCTCGTATGCCCTGGTCCTTGTCAACCGTCATTACTGTGCCGTCAGCCTGCGGGGCCTCAATCGGAAGTATCTCGCCGTCGAAAAAACCCTCTGCTTGAGCTTTTGCGGCAAGCTGATGCGATCTCACAGACCACTTGTCCATGTCTTCACGCGTAAAGCCGCTCTGTTTGTAGAGCTTCTGGGCGGTGAGCCCCATATTCATGGCGGTCATCATGTCCCAATGCAGGAATTCAGGAGCCGCAAACAACGACATGTTCGGCATGATAGCCCCACGATCCACCAAGGGCCCGCCCATTGGCACTCGAGTCATATGCTCCATGCCGCCGATCATGACGATATCCGCGAATCCCATCGCGACTTCCATGAAACCCACGTGAATCGCCGCCATGGATGATCCACACTGCTGATCGAGAAATTTCGCGGCTATGGTGTTGGGCAGGTTGGCTAGAAAGATCGGGTTGCGGCCACCGTATGTCCATTGCTCGCTGACGCCCATGGCCGATCCCACAAGGAAATCGTCCACCTCAGCGGCCTCGATGCCGATCCTCTTGATGAGCTCCGGTAAGAGCTTTGCCAGCAGCTCGTCGGCTCTCAATCGACAAAAAACGTCCCGCGCAGGATCATTGGGACGAGATCGAGACTGAGCGGTCCTCAGATAGCCTGCAATTACTACTTCTCTCATGTGCTTATCTCCTTTATTCACTCTGTAAGCTCATTCGGATCGGCCCTGCGATCTAGTCGGCGAAGAGTTCCCTGTTCATCTCCGTGGTTACGGCCACGCCGTCCGTGAGCCGTGTCGCGAGCCCCTGAATCTTGGGGAACTCGTAGTGATAGAAATAACGCATCGTCATCAGCTTGCCCTGGTAGAAAAGGGCCTCTTGTTCCGTGGGGCCGGCCTGCAATCCTTCTTGCGCGGCCAATCCTTGCAAGAGCCACTGCCAGGCCACGGCGATGATCCCGAAGAGTTCGAGATAGAGCGTGGCGTCAGCCAGGAAGAGTTCCACTTCTCCCTTCAGCGCAAAGCCCACGAGGTGGGTGGTAACTGCCTGGAGCGTCCCCAAGGCCTCTTGCAGTTTTTCCGCGTACGGCTTCAGTGTCGGGTCCTGCAACGCGGGCGTGATGGCCTGGTAGACCTCTTCGAAGTAGAGCCTGGCCGCGGCGCCGTTCTTCATCACCACCTTTCGGCCCAGTAGGTCCAGCGCCTGAATTCCCGTCGTTCCTTCGTGGATAGGATGAATGCGAATATCCCGATAATATTGTTCAAGCGGGAATTCGTCGCAGTACCCGTATCCTCCCAGGATCTGGAGACCCTGGCTCACCGAAAGGATTCCCATTTCAGACGGATAGGACTTGGCCACAGGAGTCAGGAGATCGAGCAAGAGATCGTAACGTTCCTTTTCCTCACCCTCGCTATGCGCGGCCAGATCTGCGTATAACGAGCACTGGAGAAGCAGCGAGAGAGAGCCCTCCGTAATGGCGCGCTGAAAGAGAAGCATCCGCCTGACGTCGGCGTGCTCAATAATGGGGACCTGCGGCAGACTTGGGTCTTTAGTTGCGATCTTGCGTCCCTGGGGGCGTTCCCCCGCGTATTCCAGTGAAGCGTAATAGGCTGCGGCGGCGATTGACGTGGCTTGCATGCCCACGCCGAGTCTCGCCTCATTCATCATCTGAAACATGTAAGAAAGCCCCTTGTGAGGCTCGCCCACCAGATAGCCCCGGCAATCGCCGTTCTCGCCCATGCTGAGCTGCGTGATGGGGCAGCCTTTGTACCCCATCTTGTGATAAACGCCGACCGTGGTCACATCGTTTGAAACAAGAGTTCCGTCGGGATCAAGTCGCTTCTTGGGAACAACAAAGAGCGAGATGCCTTTGACGCCCAAGGGAGCGCCTTTGATCTTCGCGAGCATGAGGTGGATCACGTTGTCCACGCCGCTATGATCGCCCGCGGAAATAAAGATCTTCTGGCCGAAGATCTTGTAATAGCCCTCATCCGTCGGTTCCGCTCGGGTGGTGATATCTGAAAGCGAGCTGCCCGCCTGTGGCTCGGTCAGAGCCATAGTGCCTTGCCACTTTCCGGACAACATCTGAGGGACGTAAATTTCCCGCAATTCATCGGAGCCGAAGGAAAGAATGAGGTGACTTGCGCCGGTGGTAAGCAGGGGATACGCCCCCGCGGCGAAGTTGGCTGCTCCGAAGACAAACCCCGCGGCCATGGCTACAGTTGTGGGAAGCTGTTGGCCCCCCGCGTCGTAAGGGAATCCCGCGCCGATCCAGCCGCCTTCACCGCTCTCCTTCATGAAAGTCCTGACCAGCGAATGGACCTTTACCTCGCCGTTCACCAACTGAGGCTGCTGTTTGTCCATTTCCTGAAACGCGGGGGCAAGGAGGTCGCGGCCCATGCGTATCGCAGTGTCCAGCGTCAGGTCGAAGATTTCACGACTGTGATCCTGGTAGTAGGGCAACTTCGTGAGGCTTTCCAGGTCGAGGACCTCGTACAGCACGAACTTCAGGTTCCGTTCGCTCATGAAACGTTCGGCCATTATCCTATCCTTATGCTTGATAAAATGTCTTGCCGGACTCTGCCATTTCCTTTAGCAGTTTCGCCGGCTTGAACCGAAGTCCGTACTTCTTTTCCAGTTCGAGGAGTTTCTCGTGCACCTTCCCCACGCCCCAGGCGTCCGCGTAACGTAGGAGTCCTCCCCGATAAGGCGGGAAGCCCGTCCCATAAATCATTGCCAAGTCCATGTCCGCGGGCCGATCTATGATCCCTTCTTCCATGATGAGCGCGGCTTCGTTTATGCCCAGCGCCAGCATGGTATCGACTATTTCCTGATCGGGGACCTTTTTCGGCTGCACGTTGTTGTCCGCGTAGTATTTCTGAACCACCTCGATCACCTTCGGATTTGGAACAGGATTCGGCCCGCTGTAGTCCATGTATCCCGCGCCGGTCTTGCGACCGTAACACCCGGTTTGATAGATAAGCTCGGTCAGCGGATGAACCTTGTATCGTTCTCCCAGTCTCTGCTCGAAAGTCTTGCCCACGTGGTAATTGATGTCGATTCCCGTGAGGTCCGCCAATGCCGCGGGTCCCATGGGCATACCGAACTCCTTCACGACCCGCTCCATCTGTGCGGCGTCGACACCGTCCGCGCTCAGATACACGGCTGCTCCAAATAGTCCCCCGAGCTGCCGAGACACATAGAACCCGGGGCCGTCATTGACCACAACGGGAACTTTCTTGATGGCTCGTCCAAAGGCGACTGAAGTGGCAAGGGTCTGATCGGAGGTCTTCTCCGCGCAGATGATCTCCAACAACGGCATACGCTCGGCGGGGTTAAAGAAGTGGAGCCCGATCATCCGACCGGGGTCCTGGAGCACCGAGGCCATCTCGGAAATCGGCAGCGCGGAGGTGTTTGTGGCAAATACGGTGTCGGGTCGGCATATGGATTCAAGCTTCTTCCAGATATCCTGCTTGATCTTCATATTCTCGACCACGGCCTCAATCACCAGGTCCGCATCCTTGGCATCTTCCAGAGAGGTCGTGGTTCGAAGCTGCCCCTGGATCATCTTGTCCAGGTCTGCTTCCGTCATCTTTTTCTTCTTGATCGGATACGCGAATGTCTTGCGAATGGCAGCGACATCTTTTTGGAGCACATCGTCATTGATGTCCCACAATACGGTCTCAAAGCCGCCCTTCAGCAGCAAGTTGACGATACCCGAACCCATCACGCCACCGCCCAGCATGGTGACTCGTTTTATGGGAGCCGGCTCGATCCCCTCCGTGCGTGGGAGCCGACCCGCGGCCCTGCTGCTGAGAAAGATGCCGATCAGGTTCCTTGACACATCCGTGAGCGCGCATTCGCAAAAAAGGTCCACTTCTTGCTCGATATCCTTTTCGATGTCAAAGCTCAGACCTTTTTCCACCGCATCGATGACCTTGAAGGGCGCGATATAGCCTTGCGCCTTTTGCATAGCCATGAATCTGGCGCCGTTGCACACCGCTTTCTGTTCCGCCGCGCTGGGCAGACGCCAAACTCTGAACCGTGTGCGACGCTCTTCGAGCTTGAGCTGTCCTGAAACGAACTTCTTCGCCGCATTCACCGCCGCGTCCACGAGATTTTCAGGGGTCGTCACTTCGTCCAACAGCCCGCGTGACAGGCCCTTCTTGGTGTCGATCGGGTTTCCGACGGTCATCATCTCCAGCGCATTGGGCAGACCGATCAGCCGTGGAAGCCGCTGAGTGCCTCCTGCGCCCGGGATGAGCCCCAACTGAACTTCGGGCTGGCCGACCTTGGCCTCTTCCGCGGCCACACGATAGTGGCACGCCATGGCCGTCTCCAGTCCTCCGCCGAGCGCATTGCCGTTGATGGCGGCAATCACCGGTTTCGACGCCATTTCGATGGAGTTGAGGAAGCGGGCCATTTCCAGCACCTTCGGCTGGAGGGCTTGCTTGTCCTTCACACCCTGCAACTGAGTAATGTCCGCGCCGGCTATGAAATTGTTGCCCGTGCCCGTAAGGACCAGAGCCTTTACATTCGCGTCTGTGAAAGCCTCAGTCATGGCCTGGGCCAGCTCAAGGACAAAATGCTCTGAAAGCTGGTTCACCGGCGGGTTATTCATGGTCAGCACGGCCACGCCGTCACGCAATTCCACTTTGATCGTCTTGTAATCGGTCTTCATATCCTGCAACTCCCTGTTCGCCTGTGGATGAGCCCTTCCATTTTCCCACAAGCGTTTGTCGCACTTGGAGAACGGACCGGGCCCTAGGCCACGCTATGTTTTTTCCACCTTTTTCTTGGCCGTCTCCTCTTCCCCGAGCGCCTTTCGCAAAATCTTGCCTACCGCGGACCTGGGAAGCTCTTTTCCGAATTCCATGCTCTTGGGCGCCTTGTACGCGGGCAGGCGCTCTTTGCAAAAGCTTATGATCTCTTCTTCGCTCGCGGGCTCTTTTTCTTTGAGCGCCACAAAAGCCTTGACCGTCTCTCCGCGGTATTGATCCGCGATGCCGACCGGCGTCGCGTCCATCACTCTTAGGCTCAGATACGGCGCTTGGTCTATCTCCTGTGGAAAGACGTTGCGCCCGTAGCCCCTTACACACCGGGCCGCCACTGACCTGAACTCGCTCAGGCCGGTGTTGCGGTCATATGGCGGGCGGGCGCTGACCCGGTTCTCACATCAGTGGCGGTCAAGTACGCGACCGAACGACGCGATTAGGCGCGAGGTGTCGGATCTGATAAGTAATCATCCTCCGGTTCGAGGAGACAACATGGGAGGTTATAGTGTGGTGAGGGGCATTGTCAAGCATAATTGTGTGCCGCTCACTACACCGTTTTCAACTTGCCAATATTTCATGTTGATATTTCATGTTGCTTCTTTTGGTGTTGACAACGGCCCCCTCCCGAAGGTATCGTCTGCCCGGCTGACCCCGTGCAGCCCAATTCCACACCTCAAATGATGAATAGAGGCATCCTGTGAGACTTGGCGAACTGGCGAGAGCCGCTGATGTCAGCAGAGACACCGTCCAGTACTACCTCAGAGAAGGATTACTCCCCAAACCGAGGCTTAGACGAAAGAAGCTCGCTGACTACGACGCGACTTATATTGACCGGATAAGATTTATACGTGAGCTTCAAGAAAACCACGGGCTCTCAATTTCGGTGATCAAGCAGATCTTGAGACGACAGAAACGCGCGTCGTCTCTCGAACGTTCTCTTTTCCGTCTCCACAGCAAGTACTTTACCCCGCGCGATCATCTCTTGACCGAAGAAGTTGTGGGGGAGGAGGCCTTTCTGAAAGCCACCGGGCTTGGCCCCAAATGGCTTGCCAGAGGCGAAGAATGGGGAATTATCACCTATGAAATAAGGGAGGGCGCCAAGGTCTACTCACACGAAGCCGTCACCCTCGGAAAGCTTATTGTGGAAATGGACGCTATCGGCCTCGGGCCCAAGGACGGTTTTGACCGTGAGGCCTTGAAGGTTTCGATTAATATCTTGAGGCAGCTCGTGGAGCAAGTGAACGGACATTTTGCTCGCATCTATTGGGGTAAGCTTTCTTCCGAGGCTTTCCACAACAAGGGCGTGGAAGCCCTTGAGGTTGCCGCCTTGTACTTTTACCATCTGTTCAGGAAGCTGTGCAAAGAGCATACTGCGGCTCAGATAAGGAGGCTGGCGGAGAGCCAAGACGCGGCAGGCTCAGAACCGGAAACCCGCTGATTGTCAATGGACTTTGCCTGCCCGAATGGGCCTAAATGCGTCGCGGTCTCTGGGTTAATTTACAATATCAACATGTTGTGTTGACTCCGATCGCTCAGGCCGTCACAATCCGTGTTCGTCCGTCTTCCACGCAGCTTTACGGTACGTTTCCACCAGGGGCCAGGGGGCTGGATTGAGCGGAAGAATTATGGAGAATCTATGGCAAGTGGGCGGCGGCGGGCTGACCGACCCTGCGGATGCCGCTGTTTATCTCATCCGCTTCGGCGAAAAGGCAGCCCTTGTGGATGCGGGGAGCGGACAGGCCCATTCACGGTTGAAGAAAAACATTGTGGAGAGCTTAGGTCCAAGTGTGCAGATCGACTATCTTCTGCTCACCCACTGCCATTTCGATCATACCGGCGGCGCGGAAGCGGTGAGAAATGAATTCGGTTGCCGTATCGTGGCTCATGAATTGGATGCGGTCTACCTTGAACGCGGTGACTCTGAAGTGACCGCGGCGGCGTGGTACGGCGCGCGGCTCGAACCGCTGACCATCGATATCAAACTTCAAGGAGAGGAATCCACCCTTACGATCGGTGGCGGCAAGGTAACAGCGCTTCACTGGCCGGGCCACTCCCCGGGCTCGGTGGTCTATACGACATGCCTTGGCGATAAGCTTGTTCTTTTCGGCCAAGACATCCACGGACCGATCCATCCGGCATTGCTGTCCGATGAGGAGAAGTATCAGGCTTCGCTCAGGAAGCTTATAGCCCTGGACGCGGATCTTCTTCTGGAAGGGCATTTCGGCGTCTTTGGGAACAAAGAGCAAACGCGCGACTTCATTCAGTCATTTATCAAATAGGAGTCCAGCGTTCCGTATTGGTTTGAGAACTCGATACGGCCAAAGGGGCTCAGCAGCCCCAAACGGGCGCCTCGGAGCTAATTCGGGGCACGTGGTTTTCGAGTCCGATATCGACTTCAGGTCTCCTTGTCCGGCGTGCTCAGCTATCGAGACGGATACCTGTCCTTCATGTTGCGCGAATTAAGCAACAGACCCGCAAAGATGGTGAACAGGGCGACTGCCCCCAGGATCACCACTGCCACGCCCCACGGCCGACCGAACATCATCCGCTCCCGGATGATCTGAAGGGCTGTGTAGACCCAAACCGCCGCGCCCGCATAGGCCGACAGTTGCACGAGTATGAGGCTCCAGCGTTTCTTGATCAGCAAGATGAGAGGAACCAGGAGACACACCGCCATGAATCCGATGTCTCCATGTCGGAGGAAGTGAGCGGCCAAAAGCAGGGAAGCGATGAGTAGCGGGATTATCCTGAGAACCATAGGGTCAAATCTCCTTGCGAAATTTCGAGCGTTCCACGCCCATCCTTCTGCGCGCCTTTATGCCGAATTCTGTATCCCGATGCAAAAAGAAGGTTCTCCTGCCATAGCTCATGACGCTTGTATCATGATGCCGGCGGAATAAGGCTTCGATGGGAACGCCTAAGATTTTTCCTGCGGTTCGGGAACAAGACGCCCGAACCGCAGAACCACAGAGAAGCACATTAGTGGATCAGCGTCGTCGGATCAATACCGTGGCCCCCGATGGAGCCTTTCCGGACGCGTGAGGCCGCTCAATGAGAAGGCGCCTTGAAGAAGCAGGCCACTTCGCGCTGAAACAGCCGGTGGCCTTTTTGAAGGTGCAGCATATGGCCGCCATCAGGGACGATTACGTATCGCTTGTACGAATTTGGAAGTTGCCGGAAGAAGGGAAGGAGTCCATCCGGATCGGCCACGTCGTCGTGTTCTCCATGAATGATCATTGTGGGAACGGGTATGAGCTTTGGATGGATCATCGGCATGATGGTTACCATGTCGAGTTGAGGGCCCGTGGGCGTTTGCGGCTCGGCCAATACTGCGGCCCCGGCATAAGCGTCAACTACGTCACGGTCGTTGACCGCGTCCGGCGTCATGGAATAGAAACGATGCTTCCACGCGGCCTCCGGAATACTAATATAAGGGTTGTATCGGAATATGTCGATTCTGGGACGTCGCCGTGCGATGTCCGGGCTATCCACATGCATTTGGGCGTAACTCACGTATTTGTCCACCTTATCCGAATGCGACATGATGAACATCCCCGAGTACTGCGTGCCCCAGGACCAGCCAAGAAGGTTTACCCTTGTTGCGCCCCTCAATTTCGCGATGTGGTCAATGACGGCGCCCAGGTCCTCGCTGGCGAGCTGGGTCGTAAGATGCGCGTCCGGACGGCTTGAACGCCCGAATCCTCTGATATCAGGCGCAAATACATCGAAGCCCTCTTTAGCCAGGAAGTCCATAAGGCTGTACGAGGGCTTTCCCGGAGCCTGGAGGTCAAAACTCTCACGGCCGGCGGTTGCGGAGCCGTGAGCTAAGACAACAACCGGCTTGTTGGCATGGCTGCTTTGACACTTCTCCCATAGGTAAAGCCGGAGGCCGTCCCGGCCTACCCAATGTTCTGCGCCGACGACATCACCGGTTGCCGTTCCCATCCGTGAAGGCCTCCTCATTTTGCTCATTAGCGCATCATATGAAAGGAGTCGGGTTGAGGTCTCCTGGCTCGGGATTACGTATGGGGTGGTTTGGAGGGGAGACGAGTCTCCCCTCCAAATTATTGCGCAACGATGCGCTCGTGCCGCCTATCTCCGAGGCGAAGCCCCGGAGTGCTCGCCGAAGTCGAACGCTTTCATGACTCGTTGTAGCTCTCTAGCTATGACAGTTGGTATGACGCCGGTCCGAGCCGCCATGCCACTAGCCTGAAATCACACCCATCCGAGAATCATGTGAACCGCGTGCAACGCTCCTGCCGCGTACAAAGACGCCGCCAGGTCGTCCAGCAGGATGCCCCAGCCTCCGGGAAGACCCTCAAATCGGCGCGCGGGGAACGGTTTCACGATGTCGAAGAACCTCGTGGCCACGAAAGCCCAAAGCGCGGTCTGAAGCGGGTCGGATGTTCTGAAAAGGAGCACCGTGACAAGAAAGCCTGCCACTTCATCCAGGACGAATTGTCGGGGATCCTTCCTTCCCCAATATCGTTGAGCCCACGGGCCCAGGAGTATCGACAAAAAGCATGAGATCAGAAGGCACGCCGCGATCGCCCATGTCTGGAACTCGGTTGGAACGGTCTTGGCGATTGCCAAGAACAGGGCCATAGCAGGTAAGGAGCCGATAGTCCCTGGTATCAAGGGAGAATACCCGAAGCCCAGAGCGGTGCTCAGCGCGGCGCGAATGAAGTTTCCCAGCGCTCTCATGCGGATCCCGTTCCGATGAGTCTCCACTCAAAGCGGCCCTGTGGCGGACACAGAGTGGAGCTACCTTTTCAACTCGACCCGGTATTAGCATATATATGAGAGAGAGCAACCGAGAAAAAAGGTCTTCAAGATCCGGAAAGGGCCCAAGCATGGATCGAGAGCCGGTTCGTTCAACGAAGCTTATTATTCTCGCGCGACACGGAGAGACCGTATCGAACAGAGATGGTCTGATCATGGGGCAGTCCGATTCCGAGCTTACCTCTCGAGGGCTCGCTGCCGTGAAAGCGCTGGCTGAGAAGCTGACCCTCCACAGACCTCGCGTGATCTATGCCAGCTCGCTGGGCAGGGCGGTTTCCAGCGCGAAGATATATTCTGAAAAACTGGGGATTCCGATCGTCATGCGGGAAGCCCTCATCGAACTTTCCAGCGGAGCGTGGACCGACAAAACCCGAGATGAAGTGGTCCGCGGGAGACGCCATATCAGGACAAGCTGGACAGATCGGCCTCCCGGCGGTGAAAGCTACCAGGACGCGGAATCCCGTGTGTTCACGCTCATAACGGAGATCGAGGCGGACAAGGGCTCGAAAATTGCGCTCGTGGTGGGGCACGCATCCGTCAATCGCGTCTTTCTGAAGCTCTGGCTGGAGCTGGAACCCGACATCGCCCTTCGTGTGAATGTCCCCCACGACTCGGTATATTTGCTGGAGCCTTATGGACGAGTCGCTGTGCTGGATCACGCAGGAGCCATGAAACGCGGGCTTACGTTTGTGGAAGGATAACAGCGGGAGGCGCCCAAGCCGCTTCGGGCGCAAATTCTCCGGGAGAGGGAGTCATCACCCTGATTCTCGCGGGAACCTCCGGTCGCGCCACGGCCTTGACAATTACGCTCCACCCAAGATGATTGTACGGAAAGACGCGGCCCAGGGTCTTGTCCAGCCAACTCAACGCATCGATGCGGGTGAACGTCTTCGTTGACCCGGGCAGTCGAGGCAGTTTGTACGGGATGAGGTACGCCGATCGCCATTGAACCGGCTTGAATCCCGCGCGTCTCAATTTTGACCCGAGCGCCGGCGGAGTATAGAAGCGTAGATGCGTATCATCCCACCCGAACCAACGCCGATCGCCGCGCGCCACCCGCTGGTACGTTCCTTCAAGGAGATAGTTTATGGACAAGGCATTCTGAGTGCTTATTACGATCGCGCCCCCCGGCTCTGTCAGCGCGGCCGCATCCTCAAGCAGCCGCTGGTCGTCTTCCACATGCTCGATCACGTCTTTCATGAGGATGACGTCGAAGCGAACCTGAGGGGGGGAAAAAGGTAATCGATCACTCGGCAGAAAGTGGCAAAGCTTGTCCACATTTTCTTGCCGAGCAAAATATCGTGCGGTTGAAAGAACGGCCTCTTCCGCGTCCACTCCTACGACCTGCGCGGCGCCCGATAAAGCCGCGTGCACCGAGAAATAACCCGCGCCGCACCCGTAATCGAGAAAGCGCTTTCCTCTGAGATCTCCAAGCAGGTCTCGAATATGCTCGTTCTTGGCGCGGCTGTACGCCTTGCTCTGTTGATCGAGGTACGCGTCCAGAGCCTGCTTAGGTTCATGAGACCTGATCCAGTGATCCTCAGGATATCGGCGTCTTTCGGCATTCATCTCATATGATTTGCTGAATTGATTCTATCTTAATCTGTCACTTTTTCGAGCCATCGGATCTCCCCGGACGCCAATTTGAGCAGAAAAAGCGCAGTCAGTCGCGCCCTTTCGGTCAGGCTGTCCACGAAGAGGTATTCCTCCGAGGTATGGATACCTTCTCCTCTGACCCCAAGGCTGTCAACTGTAGTCAGGCCCTCGGCCGCCAAAATGTTCCCGTCGCCGGCCCCGCCGCTGGGGCGCCATTGGAGCGAAAGGCCGATTTCCTCGCCACATCGGGCAATGTGCTTGAGCGCCTGTAGCGTGAGGTCGTCCAGCGGCTTGGGCGGCCTGGCAAAATCGCCCAAGAGCCGAACCGAGAAGCCGTCACGGCCGTTCAACTCACCAATCAGCGCTGCAAGGTTACCTCCAAAGGTTTCCCGATCGGCCTCCGAGGTTACCCGAACGTTGAATCTGCACCGGCATAAATCCGGCGCCACGTTCGCCGGGCCTCCACCGCCAATCCACCCTACGTTTACTGTCACTTCGGGCAGACCGGTGTAAAGCTCATTGAGACGCACAATGAATTCAGCAAGAAGATGTATGGCGTTTCGCCCTTCGCCGGGGTTTCGGCCGGCATGAGCGGCTTTGCCTCGGACGACCACCGTGAAGTTCCCCGATCCGCGGCGCGACCCGACCAGCGCTCCCCCGGGAAGAGCAGGCTCGAAGAGCAGACCCAATTGGTTCCGTTTTGCCGCAGACCTTAGAAGGTCGGCGGAGCCCGGGGACCCGATCTCTTCGTCAGGATTGATGAGGATCTCCCACCCAATGTTTGCCGCCCAGGGGCTGCGTTCGAGCGCTGACAGCGCCGTCAGCATCACCGCGAGGCCGCCTTTGGCGTCAGCGACTCCAGGGCCTCTGAGACGGCCTTCGGCCGGGCGCGAGCACTCCTGAAACGGGTGATCCGCTTGAAATACCGTGTCATAGTGGATGCCGAGGAAAACCTTGAACGGAGCTGATCTGCGTTTCACAATGGAAAGGGCCTTGCCAAGCTGAGCCTCGGTGGGTTCCCCGCGGGAGTCCACAACCGTTTGAGTAGGGAGCGTAATCGAGCGCATTTCGCCGCCGAGCGCGCGGAAGTCATCGATCAAAAGGTCCAGCAACGCATTGAGTCCAGTGACGTTGTAGCTGCCGGAGTTGACTGCGGCCCAGTGTTCCACGAGGCTCACCATCTGATCGTGTCGGCTTTCGATCCAATCGACGTGGGCCGCGTAATCTTTCATGAGAAGCCAAAGCCGCATTGATCGAGGCTTACGTAAGTGAGTCCAAGGGCCAAGGCTACATTTTCGTACGTGACGTGTCCTTTGTAAAGGTTGACCCCCTTTGCCAGGGCGGCATCGGCTCTCACGGCAAATGCAAATCCTCGTTCCGCCAACTTGAGCGCGTACGGGAGAGTGACGTTGGTAAGCGCGAAGGTGGAAGTGCGCGCTACCGCGCCGGGCATGTTAGGCACACAGTAATGGATAACCTCGTCCACCACGAACGTGGGTTTGCTATGCGTCGTGGGACTGGTGGTTTCTGCGCAGCCTCCCTGGTCCACGGCCACGTCAACGATGACCGCGCCCCCTTTCATGTCCCGCACCATGTCCCGGCTGATCAGGCGCGGCGCGCGCGCCCCGGGGATGAGCACCGCGCCGATAACTAAATGAGAATTCACCACCGATTCGTAAATGTTGTCATAGTTGGACATAATGGTGGTTACGCGGCTGCCGAAGATATCGTCCATGTACATCAGCCGTTTCACATCCAGGTCGATCAGATGAACCTCAGCGCCAAGCCCCACTGCTATCTTGGTGGCGGCGCGTCCTACGGAACCTGCTCCCACAACGGTCACACGGCCGCGACCCACGCCTGGAACACCTCCGAGCAATACCCCCCGACCGCCCTGGGTCTTTTCGAGGAAATGCGCCCCGATCTGCACCGACATTCGCCCTGCCACTTCGCTCATAGGGACCAGGAGAGGAAGTGTCCCATCCGGCAGTTGAATTGTTTCGTATGCGACCGCGATGATTTTTCCGTCCAAGAGCGCTCGGGTGAGTTCCGGAGCCGGAGCGAGGTGGAGATACGCATACAGGATTTGACCCTCGCGTAGGAGCTTGTACTCCTGCGGTTGGGGCTCCTTGACTTTCATGATCATCTCCGCCCGGCCGTAGACTTCCGAAGCCTGGTTCACGATTGTGGCCCCCGCCTCCACGTATTCGGCGTCGGTAATGCGCGAGCCTTCCCCCGCGCCGCTTTCCACAAGCAGGCTGTGGCCGTGCGCGGCAAGAATCCTCACTCCTGAGGGCACGATACCCACCCGGTACTCGTCTTCCTTGATCTCCTTCGGCACACCAATGATCATGTCGATCCTTTCACGGGAGCATTAACCGTTTTTCTCCGCCTGCAGGGCCAAGCCTTCACTTTGTAATCTCGGTGTGTTATACGGCCAAACGTAACAGATGGACCCAAGGGTGTCAAAATCTTGGGAGAACCAAATCCCCGCGTGTGGGTCAAACAACTGTAAATTAATGACTATTGAAGGAGAGACATACATGAACAAGGACGGTTTACGGATGGCGACGGTGACGATCATATGCGCCGCGGTTATGGTCTTCGTCTCAGGCGCGTACTTACCGGCGCCCGCGGCCAAGAACTCTCCCGCCTTCCTTAAAGAGATGGGCGAAGCCTTTGTCGAGGTAGCCCAAAAGGTCACCCCAGCCGTTGTGAATATCATGTCTTCCAAGACCATGGCAGGCGCCGGCCCGGGGGCAGGCCAGTTCGACAAGCTGCCGGAGGATCATCCGTTCAAGGAGTTCTTCGGTGACGACCTCTTCAAGAAGTTTTTCAAGGGACCCTATGGCGGCGGAAAGGGGTTTCGTCGTCAGGGCGTGGGATCGGGCGTGATTGTCTCGGCCGACGGCGTTATTCTGACGAATGCTCATGTCGTGAAGGACGCGGATGAAATTAAGGTCACCCTGCCGGACAAGCGCACTTTCGACGCAAAAGTTATCGGCGCGGACCCCGAAAGTGACATCGCGGTGATCAAGGTGAACGCGACCAACCTTCCCGTGGCCCAATTAGGTGATTCCAGCAAGATGCGGGTTGGCGAGATCGTGCTCGCGGTCGGCAATCCATTCAAATTGAGCAGCACCGTCACGTCAGGGATCGTCAGCGCCACCGGCCGGACCAATGTGGGCATTATCGACTACGAGGACTTCATCCAAACCGACGCGGCCATCAATCCGGGCAATTCCGGCGGTCCCCTGGTTAACGTGAATGGTGAGGTGATCGGAATCAATACCGCAATAGCCACAGGCAGCGGCGGTTACCAGGGAGTCGGCTTTGCCATTCCCTCGAACACCGCGGCCCACATCATGAATTCCCTCCTGAAAGAAGGGAAAGTCCGCCGAGGTCTCTTAGGCGTGCACATCCAGGACCTCACGCCATCCCTCGCCAAGTCCTTCGGCCGTGAGGAAATCAAGGGCGCTCTCGTTTCCCAGGTGATCTCCGGCAGTCCTGCGGAAAAGGCCGGGGTCCAATCCGGAGATATCGTCCTGAAATACAACGGTCAGCCGGTGGAAGGCGCCGCGCAACTGAAGAACATGGTTGGTGTTGAAAAGCCGGGCGCCACGGCAACTCTCACCATCTTTAGAAAGGGCTCTACCCTTGAGAAGAAGGTGATGGTCGGCGAACGAGATTCCAAGAAGATCGCTTCCGAAGCGCAGGAGGAGACAGAGTCGGGCAAGTCAAGCACCGAGCTTGGGATAGCTATTGAGCCGGTCCCGCAGGCGCTTGCTGAGAAGTTGAACCTCCCAAAGGGTAAGGGAGTGCGTGTGGCTGATGTCCAAGGAGACGGCGTGGGTCAAACCATGGGTCTGAAAGCCGGGGACATCATTCTCGAAGTGGACGACAAAGTCGTTGACGACGTTGCGTCGTTCAAAACGGCCCTGCAAGAATCCAAGAAGAGCAACGTGGTCCGTCTAAAGGTTCAGAGAGGTAACAACACCCTCTTTTTCGCCGGTAACCTGAAGTAGATCGTTCCGACCGTGAACCGTCAGGGGCGGGTCGTAAGCCCGCCCTTATATTACCTGCCATACGAAAGAGCTGCAACGAATCTTGGAATTTCTCAGCTTCAGTGGCCACTCCGAGGCTTCGCGTCGGAGAATGGGAGGAAGAGCGCATCGTTGGGCAATAGCTTGGAGGGGAGACTCATCTCACCTCCAAACCACGCCATACGTGGATCCGAACAAAGATACTCAAGCCGAGGGCTTTCACACGAATTCCACATCGATCCGGCAGCCGAGAGACTCCAGGTCCTTCCACAGGCACATCGTCGCATGACGGAACAAGGATTTGTGGTCCCGAGCCGCGCCTACTCGTCGCATCTCCCCGGGAAAGACGAAGTCCTTCGAATCAAATTGCCCCTCGTTAAAGTACTGATCCAAAGATTCCTCCCAGGTGCCTTTGAGCGCCATGTTCGGCGAATGGCAGAGCGGCACGTCGACGTGCTCCATCAGACATTCCTGAGCCACACGCACTTCCACGTGCATTCCCGACCGATAGGTTATATCGGCCACAGGACGCCCATTTCGGGACAAGTGCGCGATAATGACCATTTCAGGGTCCTCGGCGGGGCGTTTCGAGCGCAAATGACCGCGGTTTCGCGAGCTTAAGAGTTTACCAGCGAGAACCCCGAATGCGCAAGACGTGGCCGGACACTACCCCGCGAGGGTCTGAGTCCCAATCACTCCACTTTGATTATCTACAAAGCTTCGAGTGATACCGGGTCAGCGTGTATAATGTCCTCGCATACGTCCCATCCTGTGACGCGCGAAGGGCGGAGACTCCATGAAGGTATTGAATGTGCTGGTCTTCCCTGGTGGCACTGAGATCGGTCTCGAAATCAGGTCGGCTCTCTGCCAATGCAAAGAGGTGCGGTTGTTTTCTGCCGGCGCGGCTGTTTCAAATCATGCGCCTTATGTTTATGCCAGGCATTTTTCGGTTCCCGATGTGGCAGACCCCCATTGGGTGGATCGACTCAACGAGATCATAATAAGCAACCATATCGACTACATATTTCCTGCGCATGATGAGGTGCTTGTTGCTCTGGCCGAAAACGTGGATCGTGTCCGAGCCAAGATGGTATCGTCACCGCCGGAAACCTGTTTGATCAGCCGCTCAAAAAAAGATACGTACCGGATACTTGGCGAGGTCCTCCCTGTCCCTGAAGTTTATGAGCACGCGGATCAGGCCAAGCGCTATCCGGTCTTCCTCAAGCCTGACAGGGGTCAGGGCTCGCAGGGCACTTCCCTGATTCGAGACGGTGAGGAGCTTGAGATGGCGCTACGTCGCGATCGCGACCGTTTGATCTTGGAGTATTTGCCAGGCAAGGAATATACGATCGATTGTTTTTCCAGCCGTCAAGGAGGATTGCTTTTCTGCGGCGCGCGGGAACGTGTTAGGACCAGGAGCGGAATATCCATGGCCGGCCGTCCTGCGCAAGATGGGCTGTTTCTCGACTATGCGCGGGCTATTGCCCGGAGGCTCAGGTTTCATGGCGCCTGGTTTTTCCAGACGAAGCAGGACAGGAATGGCGCCCACAAGTTGCTCGAGTTCGCTCCACGGATTGCCGGGACCATGGCGTTTCATCGTGTCCAGGGAGTGAATTTTCCTCTTCTCAGCTTGTGCGAACAGGAGGGAATCCCTATCGAGATCAGGCCAAATTTGCTCCATATAGAAATGGACCGTGCTCTGGTGAACCGTTACAGACACTCTGTCAGCTTCAGCTCCGTATACGTGGATCTCGACGACACCCTTATCCTAAATGGGAAAGTGAATGTGGACTTGATCAGATTCCTATACCAGTGCATAAATGAAGGGAAACGCTTGGTTTTGCTGACCCGACACGCGGCGCGTGTTCAAGAAACCCTCAATGCGTATCGTGTCGAACACCTTTTCGACGAAGTTATTCATCTGGATTCCACCGAGCCCAAGGCTGCTCACATCAGGGAAAGGGACGCGATTTTCATAGATGACAGCTTTTCGGAACGGAAAAAGGTCAGCGAGGAAATAGGGATACTGACCTTCGACTGTAGTATGATCGAGATGCTGCTGAATGAAAGGGTCTGAACAAG
>Ga0194126_10000064_pt1 | contig 147096 bp, 141 predicted proteins | sample TA2KigC150mmetaG_FD_148641 | JGI IMG/M metagenome (GOLD analysis project Ga0194126, IMG submission 148641) | Freshwater microbial communities from Lake Tanganyika, Tanzania - TA2015035 Kigoma Deep Cast 150m | ecosystem: Environmental > Aquatic > Freshwater > Lake | place: Tanzania: Lake... | reverse complement strand
CCATCGTGGGCCTGGCCTCCGCACCCCTGGTAGCTTACAGCCCCGCTAAAAGTGCCGTCATCATGCTGACGAAAATCCTGGCTACAGAATGGGGAAGATTCAATGTCCGCGTGAATGCCATCGCCCCGGGCTACACCTTAACCCCTCCGCTTAAGGGAATGATCAAACGTTGTGAACGCAACCCTGAAATGATCCTGAAAAGGACTCCCAGGGGGAAGATGGTTAAACCGGATGATATCGCCAGCGCTGCTTTATTCCTTGCTTCGGATAAAGCTAGATATATTACCGGCGTTACCTTGCCGGTGGATGCTGGATTTTTGGCCGGTGGTGTCTGGTCTGTCTACGGGGGATAGGCCAGTTGAGTTATGATTATGCCATGAGAGATTAGAGCGACAGTCTTTAAGAAAATTTCATTCATCAAGCTATCCAATTTGCGGTAGGTTTGAACTTTTAATATGGGGGTGCGATTATGTTCCAGACGATGCGGTTTCGGACGCCGGTTATTATTTTCGGAATGAATGTGGTAAATCTGATCGGAGAGGAGGCCAGGAAGATAGGGGGGAAAGACGTTTTCATCATCACAGACCGGGGAGTGGCGGAAGCCGGGCTTCTGGAAAAAGTATTGGAGCCTCTCAAAAATGAGAAGATAAACTTTGAGGTGTTCGATCAGGTGGAACCGGAGCCTCCCCTGGAAAACCTAATGGAGGCTTTCCGCAAAGCCAAGTCCTGCAAGGTGGATCTTTTTATTGCCCTGGGGGGCGGTAGCTCCATGGATATGACCAAAGTGGTTTCGGCCTTGATGGTTCAAGAGGCTGATGTGCGCGATCTCTTCGGGGTGGAGAAAGTGACCAAACCCGGATTGCCCACCATCATGGTGCCTACAACCTCCGGAACCGGGTCAGAAGTCACCCGGATGGCCGTCTTCACGGATAAAGCGGAGAACCTGAAGAAGGTTGTATCCAGCCATGCTATTACAGCCAATGTGGCCATCGTGGATCCGATGCTGACGGTAACGATGCCACCGAAAGTGACCGCCTCTACAGGGATTGACGCCTTTATTCACGCAGTGGAGTCTTATGTGGCCATCAATGCTTCCCCTATCACCGATCCCATCGCCCTGGAGGCTACCCGCCTGATCGCCGAAAACCTGGGCCCTGCAGTTGCCAATGGCCAGGACCTGAGAGCCCGGTATAACATGTCCATGGGCAGCCTGATGGCTGGGGTTACTTTGAACAATGCCGGGGTGGGAGCCGTCCATGCCCTGGCCTATCCGGTGGGAGCGGAATACCATGTGCCCCATGGCGTGGCCAACGTGGTGACCTTTGCGGCGACTATGGAATATATATCTATCGCCAATATCCCTAAATTCGTTAATCTGGCCAAAGCCATGGGGGAGCCGGTTTATGGGATTTCTTCGCGGGAGGCAGCTACCCGAGGTATCAAGGCCATGCAGGAATTAGCGGAGAAAGCGGGACTTCCTTGCCGCTTAAGAGATATTGGGGCCAGGCCGGATAAAATTCCGGCGATGGCCATAGCTGCCTTCAGGGAAAAAAGGCTTTTGGGGAACACGCCCAGGCAGCTTGCCGAAGAAGATATTCGAAAAATTTTTGAAAATTCTTTTTAAGGTGTCAATTTAGCAATTTGGAAAAGTGAAGGTGGGCAAGATTTGCAAGGCATTCAAAAAAAGCCATCTTGTGGGATGTACAATCTTTAGGTAAACCCGCAGGCCAAGTAAAAAATTGACAGGAAGTTTCTTGCTCCCTATAATACAGTTCGAATAGACTTTCCGATTATATATTCCACGAAGAGAGGAGACTATGGAAACGAGAGATGAATTAGAGAAAAAAGCTTATGCATTCTTGGAGAGCGGCCTAAACTGAGCGGAGTCGGTGATTAAGATCCTCGGTGAGGATCTCAATTTCGATAAAACGCAGGCCATGAAAATGGCCACACCCTTCGGTGGAGGCGTGGCCCGCTGGGGGTCGGCTTGCGGAGCTGTCGTCGGAGGAGCCATGGGACTTGGTTTTTGTTTTGGCTCCACCAGGGGCGAGGAGAAGGAAAACAGAGAAAAGACCTACGCCAAGGTCCAGGAGATGATCAGGGAGTTTGAAAAGGACTACAACACCATCCAGTGCAAAGAACTCATCCAGTTGAACCTTCTGGATCCGGCAGACCGGAAAAAATTTCAGGAAATGAACATGCGCAAGCGCTGCGCTGAGTTCGTGGCCAAGTGCGCGGATAGTTCCCGCAAGCTGGTGAAAGAGAAATAAGAAAAAATGTAGCACTTTAGTTTTTTGAAGAAGGGTGTGCTAGTGGGGCCAAGGGATTCCAGGGCCCGGGGGCCAGACCGGCCCGCTTGGAATCATAAGGCGCTGATTTCTCCGTGGATGGGGCGGGGAAAATACCTCCCGCCTCTTCCGGAGGAAACGAGCTTTTATCCTCGGGGACAAGGGGAAACCCAGCCGATGCTTCCGGCGCGTTCCGGCCTGGCCCCCGGGCCCAAACAGAGGCGTTGCCGCCATTTTTTCAAAACTCTAAACTGATACGAAAAAATCTTCTCCTATTTTAGCGGGTGGGCAAGGAACGTCGGTCTTCATGGCGTGAGAGGGCAAGATGAAATTCATCGCCGATCTCCACCTCCATTCCAAGTACAGCCGGGCCACGAGCCGGGATATGGAAGCGGAGACCATCTCTTTATGGGCCAAACGCAAGGGAATCAAACTTCTGGGGACAGGCGATTTTACCCACCCTCTCTACCTTCTCGACCTGAAGTCGAAACTGATCCCCCTGGGAAACGGACTTCTAACTCTGAAAAATGAGCCGGAAGGAACTCAATTCATGCTCACCGCGGAAGTGAGCAACATGTTCACCCAGGGAGGAAAAGGAAGGAGGGTGCATACTTTAATCTTCGCGCCTTCCTTCGAAGTCGTCGAACAGATCAATTCCAAGCTGGGGAAATTTGGCAAGATCAGTTCTGACGGCCGCCCGATATTCGGCTTCCCGGCCAAAGACCTGGTGAAGATGATCCTGGACATCTCAGCGGATTGCCTGCTCATCCCGGCCCATGCCTGGACGCCCTGGTTCTCGATTTTCGGGGCAAACTCGGGGTTTGACTCCATTGAAGAATGCTTTGGGGAGGAAGCCAAACATATCCGGGCCATCGAGACCGGTCTCTCCTCAGACCCGGAGATGAACTGGCGTTTAACCGCCCTGGATGATATTACGCTTATATCCAATTCCGACGCCCATTCTCCTTCAAAAATCGGGCGGGAAGCCAACATTTTTAATTGCGAGTTGAGTTACACTGCGATCGTTAACGCTATCCGCAAAAAAGATCCGCGAAAAATTATTTTTACCATCGAATTTTTCCCGGAGGAAGGTAAATACCATTTCGACGGCCACCGCAACTGCAGGGTTCTCTTCGCCCCCAAAGAAACCAGAAAAAACAAGGGGCTTTGCCCGGTCTGCGGTAAACGGCTGACGGTTGGCGTAATGAACCGGGTGGAGGAATTAGCCGACCGGCCGGAAGGGGCGGTTTCGCCCAAAGCCATCCCGGCCTTGCACATGGTTCCCCTGGATGAAATCATCGCCGATGCGCTGGGGGTCGGGGCCAACGCCGCCTCTGTGGAGAAAGAATACCTGCGCCTGGTTGAAAGGGGAGGGACGGAGTTTGATATTTTATTTGAACTTTCTCCGGAAGAGCTGTCTTCCTTCACCCCGCCGCTCATCCTGGAGGGAATTTTGCGGGTGCGCGAAGGACGCCTGAAGATCACCCCGGGTTACGACGGGGTTTTCGGCAAGATCCAAATTTTCTCCCCGGAAGAAAGAGGAAAAAGGCCTGCATCGGGTGAAGCTTTAGAAACAGATCAGATGAAGCTTTTCTGATTTTCTCCCCATGTCTCCCTATTTTAAAAAAAGTTCCGTCCTTTTGGTCAATCCGTGGATTCATGACTTTTCAGCTTATGACTTCTGGCTGAAACCTCTGGGGCTCCTGTACATAGGAGCCATCCTGCGGTCAGAGAGGCTTGAAGTTTTTCTGCTTGATTGCCTGGATTTCGCCTCCCTGCCGGGAAAAATTTCAACGGCGCTGAAGCCGCCCAAACGCCGGGATTTCGGGCAGGGGCATTTTTATAAAGAAAATATTCCGAAACCCGAGGCCCTCCGGGAAATCCCCCGCCAGTTTCGCCGCTACGGAATTCCCCCAGATGGCTTGAGAAAGATTATCGGCACGCTTCCACGCCCCGACCTCATCTTAATCACTTCTTCCATGACCTACTGGTACACCGGCCTTAACGAAACTATCCAGTTCCTTAAGGCAAACATTCCGGGGGTACCGATCTTCCTGGGGGGAATATACGCCACGCTTTGTACAACTCATGCCGAAAAGCATTCCGGCGCAGACCGGGTCATTCCTGGCCCCTGGGATGGAGAGAAAATGAGAATATTGTCGGAGCGCTTAGGGAATTTTCCTTTCCGCATTCATGAAAAATTTGACTCCTGGCCGGCACCGGCTTTTGATCTCTATCCCCGGCTGGAGTATGTTTGCCTCCTCACCCGATCTGGATGCCCTTTCTCCTGCACCTACTGCGCGGCTTCCCGGTTAACCAGAGGCTTTGAGGTTAGGCATCCGGCGCGGGTGGTGGAAGAGATCATCTCCTGGCAGGAACGATTTGGAGTCGGTAATTTTGCTTTCTACGATGACGCTCTTTTAATCCATGCCGGCGCACATATCGTGCCCATATTGCGCGAAGTGATCGAAAGAAACATCCCCTTAAGCTTTCATACCCCCAATGCCCTTCATGTCCGGGCCATAGATGAAGAGGTGGCCGACCTTCTCTACCGTGGAAGGTTCAAGACAATCCGTCTTGGTTTGGAGACCGCAAGTGAAATAACCCAGATGGAAACAGGAGGAAAGGTGAACAACCGCGAGTTCCAGATGGCTGTAAGAAATTTAAAAAGAGCAGGGTATGCCGGAGACGAAATTGGCGTTTATCTCCTGGCCGGTCTTCCTGGTCAACGAGTTGAGGAGGTCGAAGAAAGTATTTCCTTTGTGAGGGAAACCGGAGCCAGGCCAATCCTGGTGGAGTATTCCCCTATTCCCGGCACTCCCATGTTTGAGAAAGCCAAGAGGATGTCTCCGTTCGACCTGGAAAACGAACCCTTATATCACAACAATTCCCTTTTCCCTTGCCGGTGGGAAGGTTTTTCTTGGGAAGATTTTAGAAGATTGAAGGAAGAGTTAAGGGAGTAGGGACCATCCTTCAATTTTTCCCACCAGATGGAGAAGCAAGAGGAGTGCGATTTCTTCATCTGGTTCGAGGTTGTTGGCCCAAACGATCGAGACGCCCACTCATTTCCTCAAGGCCTATAAACTCAACCTTTAACTTATCATAAGAACGGGTATATCCCCGGGTCACATCTTGACATATGATCCAGTTTTGTCCTTCAGGGTATTGACTGCGAAAAGCCCGCAAGTTTTTAGATGCAAAATGTTCTGCTTTCCACTTGCATTCAATGGCGATCGGATTCTTTCCCCGAAAATTTAATACAAAGTCCACTTCATGCCCCCTCTTATCGCGCCAATACTGCACGATCGGCGCCTGGAGGTGACTTTGCATTTCATTTAATACCCAGTGTTCCCAGAGGAGCCCGAGGTCGTCTTCGCGAATTTGCTGCCAACCCCTAAAGAAGCAAACAAATCCTGTATCGAAGGCATATGTTTTGGGCGCGGAAATAATTTCCACTGACCGGCGCGTCGAGAAGGGGCGGATTACCTGAATAACCCAGGTGGCTTCCAATGCGGAAAGGTAGTTACTGATGGTGGACCGACTTACCTCGCATGGGGCAGCGAACCGGGTGGCTTCGAAGAGGCCCCCGCTTTGGATAAAGAGGAGTTCCATAAATCGTTGAAAGGAGTTGCGGCGTTCCAATCGAAATAGTTCCTGAATATCTTTCGCCCAAAACGAATCGATCCATTCCTGAAATTCAATCTCTACAAGTTCCGGGTTTAAGAAAAAAGGGGGTAGTCCGCCCCGCAGGAGCCGGTGAGGCAGGTCCGGATTTCCGAAATCTATAAGGTCTGCAGACATCATCGGAGTTAGCCATAACTGCGCCTTTCGTCCTGCCAGCGTGTCTCGGAACCGTGAAGAAGCCTGCAGGGTCGAAGAGCCCGTGGCGATCAATTTTAAAGAAGGAAAATGGTCGGAAGCAATCTTTAAAATTTCGGAGGGATTGGGCAGTCGGTGAATCTCATCCAAAACTACTTTTTTCCCTTTTAATTTTTCCAAAAAATCTTCCGGGTCTTCCATTTGCCGCCGTATCCGCGGGAGTTCACAGTCGAAATATTCTATGTTCGGAATGCTCTGGCAGAGAAAGGTCTTGCCCACCCGGCGAACACCCGCGAGCCAGACAATCGATTTCCGCGACCAGGCCGATTCCAACAATTTAAGCCAGAAAGTTCTCTGTACCATATGAAACCATCTTATCGTTTAGTGCTACTAAATGCAAGTATAATTGCGTTTAGTGCAAACCCAAAAATAGCGTTCACCGGGGTTACCTAACGAAATCGGGGGCGAAACGCGGCTAATCTCAAGGAGAAAGAGGGACCTAATATTGGCCAGGCGCTATTGACGAATATAGAATCGCTTTAGGGAAAAAACAAACCGTCATCTTTGATGATCTCGTAAAAAGTTAAAATTGGGATGGCAAGGTAAAAAGCTCTCCGCCTCAGGCGGACAGAAAATTTATAACTATTCGAAAGGACTATATTCCGGCTGGAGTTTATCCCGATGAAAATCGGGGCCGGAATGACAGAAAAACGGCTTTTCTGACTTTTTACGACCCAGCCTGTCAGGTCAAATTATTTATAATGCGCCACACTTCGCCTTTGCTCTTTTTTGCCTCGATCATCTAACCCCGATCCTCCTTCTTTTATCCTTTATTTCTTGCTGGAGCACAACACTGGCGTTAAAAAATCTGCTTCGATCGGCGCTATTTGCCATGCATTTCCTTATCCTTGTGGGTGGCGTACCATTCGAGCTGGCGGAAGATTCCGCGGAGTATGGCTACGTCCCGGTCGGAAAGGTTGGCCCTGCCGAAAATTCGCCTCAAAGTATGCATGATGCGTTTAGGGTTTTTGGGGTCGAGGAAACCGATGCTAAGGAGCAGCTCCTCAAAGTGGGCATACATGCTCTCTAATTTTTGGAACTCGGCCAGCTTGGGAAGCAACCCCGGGGAAGGCATTTCACCGGATTGCTGGACAAGGCTGGCTGTGTAAAGTTCGTAACAAAAGAGCATCACGGCCTGGGCCAGATTTAAGGAAGGAAGATTTGGGTGCGTGGGAATGGAGATCAAAGCGTGGCAGGGGGCGAGTTCTTCGTTAGTCAACCCCTTATCTTCCGGGCCAAAGAGGACGGCTACCGGAATGGATTTGGCATGGGTTAAGATTTCCGGGGAGATTTCCCGCGGGGTAATAAAAGGGCCGCGGTTTCTTCCTTTGCGGGCAGAGGTCCCGGCAATCCAGCGAAACCCTGCCAGAGCCTTTTTCAGAGAGGGATGAACTTCTGCCTTCTGGAGAACTTCCCTGGCCGAAGTGGCCATCATTCTTGCCCCCTGGGACAGATGATCCTGGGCCGGGGAGACCAGGATCAGTCTGGAAAGGCCCATGTTCTTCATGGCCCGGCTAACTGACCCGATGTTTCCGGCAGATAGGGGTTTAACCAGAACAATGGCGATGTTGTCCAGGGGATTTTTTAAATTAGCCATAGAGGATACAACAAATTGTAGGGGCAACCCTTCGTGGTTGCCCATTTTACGGGCGGCCACAGAGGGCCGCCCCTACGTTTTTTAACAAAAATTTAAAGATTTTGTAACACTTTAGCTCTTTGGAAAAAGGTATGTTGTAAGGGCCAAGGGATTCCAGGGGCCGGGGGCCAGAGCGGAACGCTTGGAATCATAAGGCGCTTATATCTCCGCATATGGGGCGGGCAAGAACCCCCGCCTCCTCCGGAGGGAAAGATCTTATGTCTTCGTGCCAAGCAGAACCCCAACCGATGCTTCCGGCGCGTTCCGCTCTAACCCCCGGCCCTCAACAAAGGCTTCTATACCATTTTTTCAAATCGCTAAACTGTTACAAGAAAGTGAATGTTAGTAGTACCGAAATCACCGAGTTTTAAAACCTTTCACTGCTTCGGTTCTCCGGTTTTTGCCCGGCGATACCCGGCCTTTTCGGCCTCTTCCGCAGTATCGAAAAAAACACGGTTTTTTGGATTTACCCTTGTTGCATCCGGGGTGCCGGGCATATGGTATATCATAGAACGTTTATTGGCTACGATCTTATCCGGCGGAACCGGGTATTCCTTCGCGGAAGGTGGTGGGGCTTTCCCTCGGATCAGGTGACTGAATTGGGAAAAAGGGCTCTCATCACGCTGGGTGCGGCTGCGAAATTCCTGGGGGCGTTCCTTGAGGCCTTTCTTCTTATCCCAAACCCCGAGGCCTTTTTTCCTGGCTTCATCCTCGGCTTCCTGTAACTCTCCCGCATATTTCCCTTTAACCGTCCCCGGGTAATGGAAAGCGTTTCCGGAGATGACCATCTCCCGGTTGATGAAAGTTCTGTCGGCAAACACATAAGCCAGGAGCCTTTGATATTTATCCCTTTCATCTTTCTCGTCAATCTCTAACCGGACAGTTTTCCCCCTGAGCAAAAGATAAGCAAACCCTTTGGCCCTCGACCCCCAGGGTTCCTGGCCAATCCTTCTCTGATGGGTTACCTCCGGGGCATCGATTTCCCGAAGGCGGACGTGCTCTTCGTGCTTATGAATGCGCACTAAAATCGTATCGCCATCGAATACCTTGAGAACTTTGCCAGAAAGGGTCTTGGCCGCTGCGGTCGCTGGAAGGATGAAATAAACGAGGGAAAGAAATAATAAGACCCAGTTGAAAATCATTTAGCAAGTTCCGCTGCCCTTCGCGGGATCTTCGGTAAATTATTGCTTCAGAACTTATAACTGATCGTACCAGACCGGGAGGGGTTCGTCAATTTCAGAAGGTTTTTTCGAAAAACCTGACCGTCGATCACTTTATTTACGATCATGCGGATAATCAAATCCATGCCCAGGCTCAGGCGGAAGGCCGCTCGGCTCAGGAAAATGAGGCGCTAACTTTTTCATCGGTTCAGGCGGGGAGATGCTTCTTTTTTTGGCAAGGGAATCTTGCTTAGCGCCAGAGACTTCTAAGTTTTTCCTCCCCCGCCGCAGGTTATAGGAAGCGAAGCAACGGTTTTTTAAATAAGAAATTCCCAGCCGATTTTCCTTTCGCCGATCCCCCTCCCGCCTGAGCCACAATAAAGGTTGAAGAATAAAAGTGATCGACGGTCAGTCGAAAAACATCTTGACCCTTTCTTTTAAATTTTATACAATCCACCCAGATTTCCCTTTTTCCCAAATTCTATGGCCGTTCGTTTAAGACTAACCATCCTTTCTAAGAGGTAGCGATCATGATCATCGGGGTACCCAAAGAAATCAAGAATAACGAAAACCGCGTGGCCCTTACGCCTGCGGGAGCAGAGACTCTGCGTAAAGCCGGCCATACTGTTTTGGTTGAAACCGAGGCCCTAAGTTTACCCTATACCCCGCTGGAAAAAATTTTAGGTTGAGGAAGGGGATTAACAACCATGGAGGATTATTTAAAGGAATACACGGAGCGAACGCCCGGTTCAGCGAAGCTCTACGCCCGAGCAATGCAGGTTATGCCCGGGGGGGTTTCCCACAACATGCGCTACTTCCCCCCTTACCCCCTATACATCAAAAAAGCTTCTGGCTCGCGGATCTGGGATGTGGATGGAAACGAATATATCGATTTGTGGATGGGACACTATGCTCACATCCTGGGCCACCAGCCTGAGCCGATCGTCCGGGGATTGCCAGAAAAAACTGCTCAGGGAGCCCATTGGGGCATTGTCAACGAATACCAGGTAGCCTTTGCTGAAGATATCTGCCGCATCGTGCCCTGCGCCGAGAAAGTGCGTTTTGGGGTCTCCGGCACCGAGGCCACCATGTATGCCGTAAGGCTGGCGCGGGCTTTTACCGGAAGGAATGTGATTCTCAAAGTAAGGGGGGGATGGCACGGACCAGGAACAGACCTGAGTGTAGCTTTACATGCTCCCATGGACGTAGCGGAGAGCGCCGGCCTGCCGCCAGGGGTGGCAGAATATACCAAAACTATCTCCTTCAACGACATCGAGGGAACAATCGCCACTCTGCATCGAAATGGACCTGATCTGGCAGGAGTGATCATCGAGGCTGTGGGCCAGTATTTTATCCCGCCTGCGGACGGTTTTTTACAAGCAGTGCAGGAAGAAACCAAAAAGCTGGGGGGAGTGTTTATTTTAGATGAGATCATTACCGGCTGCCGGCTCTCTCTGCGCGGCGCTCAAGGCAGATATGGCGTAAAGCCCGACCTTACAACCATGGGCAAGGTTTTGGGCGGCGGCATGAACCTGGGTCTGGTCGCGGGGCGTAAAGACATCATGGAACTGGCCAGCCCAACCTCTGGCTTACCCAAAGGGCGCGGAGTGCTGATGGGAGGCGGCACCTTCTCCTGTATGCTACCTTCCATGATCGCCGGGCGGGCCATGCTAAAGCATCTGGAAAAGTACGAAGGCGAAATTTATCCGGCGCTGGAGGATCAAGGACAGCAGTTGCGTAAGGGGATCGAAAACGCTTTCCGTTCACAGGGTATTGCGGCCAAATGCTTCGGGGTGGGCTCATTATTTACTACCTGTTTCCCATCATCGGCTGAGGCGCCCCTAAGAAACATCGAGGATGTGGAGTTGGGCACCGATATAGCCCGCAGGGACAAAGAATTTCGCCTGCGCCTGCTCAATAAGGGTGTTTACACTATATATGGCGGAGGCGCCCTTTCCATGGCTCATACCGAGGAAGACAGGCAACGGATTATCAAGGCCGTTAAGGAAACAGCAACCGAAATGTCTATGGCAAAAACCCAGGTTGTAAACAAAAATATTTGACATTCTATACTTTAAATTTTTAGCCCTACCCTAAGTATGTGAGACACTTTCTCCTAAAAAACATCTTATACACAATTGGAAGTCAAGGGGCTTAATCTTTTCTACTACTACTACCCTCTACCCACAGATTCTGCGGAAGAGGCAATAAAGGAGGTGATGTCTATGACCTGAAGGCAATACATGGATAGATTTAACAAATCCAAAAAAGGAGGGGAGAAAAATGAAAAAAGCTTTGTTATTGAAAGGGATGTTAATTCTCATGGTATGTCTTTTGGCAATCCCGACAATGACTGCCGCCCAACCCAAGGCCGAACCCAAGGCGCAGCCCAAGGCTGAACCCAAGGCTTATAAGTGGCGGATGAATCAGGGCCATCCTGCTGATAGCCCCTTCGGGAAAGCAGCCGAAGCTTTCGCCGATGAAGTCAAGAAGAAGACCAACGGACGTATCGACATAAAAGTCTATCATGCCGGGGCGCTCGCCGACTGGGTGTTGAGCAATGAGCTGGTGATGAGGGGCGATGTTGAAATGGATTTAAACCCCATAGCCCCCACCTACGACCCCAGGTTGAATATAGCCTATTATACCCCTTACCTTTTTAAAAACATTAAAGAAGCCAAAACAGGCTATGCTAAGGGTGGGTGGATCAATGTCATGGTCGACAAATTGCTGGCGGGTGTTAATATAAAGGGGCTGTCAGTCTTCCCTGTAGGCATGTCCGGCTGCACCTTAAGAAAAGCGCCGCCGAGCCCGGGAGACCCCGATGCGCCCAAGGGAATGAAAATAAGGGTGATGCCTCTCAAAGCTTGCGAATTGACCTATAAACGCCTTGGCTATATCCCTGTCGCTATTCCTTACGCCGAGGCCTATACTGCCATTGAAACTGGAATTGCCGACGGGCAGATGGGCGGTCCCCCCTTCCAGGGTCACGAGTTCCGGGACGTCCAGGGCGCTTGGATCCAATACAACGATTACGTTGAAACCCATTGGTTCAAGATGAATCGCAAGCTGTTTGCCGCCTTGACTCCGGGAGATCAGAAAATTTTGGTCGAGGCTGCCGAACGGCAGGCAACGGCATACTGGCTTGTGGTAGAGGCCGAGGATGAACTTTACCGCAAGAAGATGGCCGAGCGCGGCCTAAAGATAGTCATGCTCACGGATGCAGAACTCGAGAAGATCGCCAAGGCCATCCGAACTGACGTTTGGCCCGAACTCGATAAGCTGGTCGGCAAAGCCGTTATGGACATATGTAGAAAGCATGTGGGCATGCCGGTAAAATAACAGGCGCCGCCTCGTAGAAAATCAAGGGGAAAACCCCCCTGCGGCTGGAATGAAAAAACCTGAATTTTATGCAAACTGCCCTCAAGGCGTCCAGGAAGGTTATTAATGATAGCCCCGCAAGCATTTTCCCGAGCGAAGAGAGTTGGATTATTAATTTGGAATTGCCTGGCCATTGCTCAGCGGGCCATCCTAATTGCCACCTCTTCTTTCATCATCATTCTCGTTTTCAGCGGGGTAATGATGCGCTACCTATTTCATTACCCTGGTATGGAAGTGGAGGAGATAGCCACCCTGGTCGCCTTCTGGCTCTACTTTACAGGGGCGATCTATGGCAGTTATGAACGCACCCATATCAAGGCAGAGGTGATACACCTTGTCGTTAAGAATCCGCGGGCGTATATCTGGGTCAAATCTATAGCCAGTCTCATTGTATTTATCCTGGTTATTATTATGTGTTACTGGGGCTATACCTTTTTCATGTGGGGCCTTGAAAAAAGAGGGCGGTCCCCGGTTTTACAGATGCCCATGGTCTATGCCCAGAGCAGCATTTTCTTTGGCGCTGTCCTGATGTCCTTTTATTTTTTCGTCGAACTGGTGGATAATTTACGCCAGGCATTGGGATTTGCCCCCCTCTCTAAAGTCGGCAAAGCAGAGGATCAGTAATTGGACATAGCTATCGATCTGTTAATCTTAATAGGTCTTCTCGCTCTCGGGGTGCCGGTGCCCTTCTGCTTCATGGCTGCCGTTCTATTTCTTGTCGTATTGCACGGCTACAGCTTTGAGTTTCTCTTGCCCGTGGCCTTTTATAGTTTAAATTCGTTAACCCTGTTAGCTGTTCCTTTCTTCATCATGGCTGGCGGGCTTATGGCCTCGTCGGGCATTGCCGAGCGGCTGGCCAACATCGCTACGGCTTTAGTTGGCAGGGTCAGAGGAGGCTTGGGAGGGGCCACTGTAGTGGCTTGTGCCATCTTTGGGGCTGTCGCTGGCACCTGCTCTGCGGCAGTGGCCGCCATTGGCAGCATTATGATACCACGGATGGAGGCGGAGGGTTACCCCCGGGGGCATGCCACGGGATTGGTGACCTGCGCCTCAGTGCTGGGGCAGCTCATCCCCCCCAGCGTGCCCATGATCCTTTTCGCCTGGGTAACCCGGCTATCCGTAGCAACCTGTTTCCTATCTACGGTAGGACCTGGCATTCTCCAATTAATATTTTTTATTTTTGTCAACTGGTGGATGTGCCGCCGGATTCCCACCATAAGAGTCTCTCCCCCGGTGAGTCTCCGGAAACAGGCAAAAGAGGTGGGGCATGCCGCCAAACATGGTTTCTTTGCCTTGCTGGCGCCCTTCATTATCCTGGGTGGCATTTATGGCGGCTTTACCACTCCCACTGAGGCGGCGACGATAGCTGTGCTCTACACCATTCTCGCAGGATTCATCATCTACCGAAAAATGACCGCCAAAGAACTAGGTCGCATCCTGTTTACCACAGCCACCACCACCGGTGTAGTTATACTAATGATCTTCTTCGTGCAGATTTTAAGCCGTATTTACACTTTGGAGAATGTCCCCCAGCGCTTAATTGAGCTGTTGACCGGGGTCTCGGGAAACAAATATGTAATATTGGCCATGGTAAATGTTTTCTTGTTTATTCTCGGCATGCTCGCTGACGATTTCAGCGCCACCCTTCTGGCAGCGCCCCTCTTGTTCCCTATTATGAAGCATATCGGGGTCAATCCCTACCACTTTGCGGCTATAATGGGCACCAACTTGGGGCTGGGCAATGTAACGCCACCCTGCGCCCCCATCCTATTCCTGGGAGGGCGAATCGGCAATTGCAGCTTCGACAAATTAATAAAACCAGCGTCGCTTTTCATGGTTTTTGGCAACTTGCCAGTAGTGCTGCTTACCACCTATTGGCCTGATCTGTCATTATTCCTGCCTCGACTGGTTATGGGTATCAAGTAAGTAAAACCTAAATTTGAGCGATTCTTTTAAACCATCGCTCACTCTATAGTAAACTTGCCGACCAAGGGGCAAGAGGTAAGGCCAACAAAAAAATTTTAAGGAGGCGCGCAATGGAAAGGAGAAATTTAGGAAAAGTTGTGGGAAGCATTTGCTTGACTTTGTTCTTGGTAAGTATCTTAGCTTTCACTCCAGAACCGGCAGCTGGACAGGCCAAGGTCGATTACAAATGGCGATTCGGCAGCGCCTTTACGCAAAAAGTTAGAAATGATTCCATCCAACTGTATTGTGATCTCATCAACAAGTATTCCAATGGAAAAATCCAAATCAGATTTCAGCATAGCGGCTTGCTCGGGACCCATGATGAAATATTCCACGCGGTCCGGGAAGGAAGCATAGAAATGGCTTTTATTTTTCCGTATGTTACCATTGTTCCGGGAGGGATGCTCAACTGGATGCCCTGGACGACCTCGACCTATGAAGAAGCGGTCATTGTCTATGCTCCGCCCAATGGCATTCTGTATAAGGTCATGGACAAAGCTTATGAAGAGGTGGGTTTTAAACTTCTCTGGAGTAGCCCCATGGGACCCTATGGGATTGGGAATAAAATCCGGGAAATTAGAACCCCCGATGACTTTAGCAAGCTTAGATTCAGAGTTTCAGCCTCCCTTGGGTTTGTGCGGACAGTGGAGAACATGAGCAAAGGCACGGGCATGACCTTGCAAACGCTTCCGTGGGCGGATATCTATAATGCTTTGGATCGGGGGGTCGTAGACGGATGCTGGAGCCTGTGGGGCGCTTTAGTCGAGGAACGCATTGGAGAAGTCCTGAAATATTATACGGATCTGGGTTTTGGTTGGGACTGCGGCAACATTGCCATGAATAAGAAGCTGTATGACAAACTTCCCCAGGACTTGAAAGATGCTCTGTTCAAAGCTGGGCGGGAAGCGGAAGCGCGTGATTATAGGGAACGGAAAAAAGCCGACGAGGAATATAAACAAAAATTAGCTGCCGCTGGCTTGAAAATTTATTACCCCACAGAAGCGGCAAGGGATGTCTTCCGCAAAAAAGCCAACATGCCCGCTGTGTGGGATGAACTCTGTAAGCCCTGGCTGGAGAAACACTATCCTGGGCAGAATATGGGCAAGGTGATTTTGGATGAGCTGGAGAAGGTAAAAGTTTCCGTTAAGAAGTAAAAATTTTTTCTCGTCAGCCTAAGCCAATTAGGCTGACGAGAAATACTTCCGGGAAATATCATAATTGATGATCTCGTAAAAAGGCATCAATACTATGGTTTCGTAAAAAGCTCCAGATGCAAGGCGCGCAAAACCTGAGGAGTGAAGCGTACTTATAGGTACGCTGCAACGACGAAGGTGAAGCGCAACGCCGCAGATGGACTTTTTACGAAACCATCATAATTGATGATTTACGTTTCCTCGGGACAGGGAGGTTTATAAAAAACCGCCAGCCGGGACCGATAAAGGGAGGATGATGCGGATGAAGAAAGCCCTGACCGCCTTGTTGAATGGAATTCAGAAGGGGGAGATGGCCATTTGCTTGATTGGGTTGATCATTTCCACTCTGCTGATTTGTGCTACGGTGGTGAATCGCTACTGGCTTAATTTCGAAATCATGTGGCTAAACGACCTTGCTTTGTATTGTTTTGTCTTTTTCATGTTTGTGGCCTTTGCCGTTACCACCTGGAAAGAAGGCCATGTTTCCGTCGATCTTTTCCGCAAGCGAGTATTAAAAAATAGGCCTGTGGGAGGAGCATTTTATAAGGTTTTTTTGGAAGTGTTGTCCCTGGTGATTCTGGGCATCCTTCTTCCCGTGGCTTACCAATTCATGTTGCGGGCCATAAAATATCCTGAATATGGCACGTTGGTCCGTTGGTTTAACACCAGCTGGCTGCAGATCGCCCTGTTTATTTCCTTGGTCTTGGTATTGGTCCATTTGCTGGCGATCCTTCGCAGAGATATTAAGGAATGCGTCAAAGTCCTGCACGCTCATTCTCCGCGAGAGAGGGAATAAATGGAATACGGGGTCCTTCTGGGGTTAGCTTTGTTTTTCGTCGGGATACTGATTGGCCTGCCCTTGTGCTGGGTTTTTTTGGGAAGCTCCATAGCGGCCATTTTCATGATCAAGGGGTCCTTATCTTTTATGGCCGGAACTTTTTACCACGCCATAGACAATTACCTGCTGATGGCCATAGCCTTTTTCATTTATGCGGGCAACTTAATCTCCGAGTCCGGAATTGCCGCACGGCTGGTGCGGCTTTCTTATGCTTTGGTGGGCAGGATCAGGGGAGGCCTGGTGGATGTCGGTATCGTGGCCGCGGCATTTATGGGGGCCCTGACCGGCTCTTCGCTTCCGGTCATTGCCGCTTTGATTCCCATCTTAGTTCCGGGTTTGGAAAAATTGGGATACCAGCGGCGGTATGTGACCGCCGTTCTCTGTTCCTCAAGTTTTTTGGGGTACCTGATTCCCCCGAGCGTTCCCGGTCTTATCTATTGCTTGGTAGCCCAGCAATCTGTGGGCGCGGTCTTTTTGTCCACCGTTATTCCCGGACTTATTTTAGTCGGGGGTTATATATTGGTCAATACTTTTATCTGCCACCGCTATTATAAACCCAGCAAAGACGCTCCTAAACTTCCAACCACCTTCGTCGGGTCTATGAAAGAGATCGGAATCTCCACCTGGCTGGCCTTGCCCGCCTTGGGCTGCCCCGTAGTGGTATTAGTAGGGATTTATGGAGGGATCTTTACTCCGAATGAGGCGGGGGCCATTGCGGTCTTATATACGGCGGCGGTCGGTTTTTTTATGTACAGGGAAATGAATTTAAAATCTTTTTGGTCTTCCTCGCAGGGCACCATCGTAACCATGGGTATGTTTGCCTTTCTTCTCGGGTTTGGCACGGTCTTTACTCGCCTTTTGATTCGGGAAGGAGCGGGCGAAATCATGACCCAATTTATTTTGAGTATTTCCGAAAATAAGTATGCCATTTTATTGATGATGAACATCCTAGTGCTCATTTTAGGCATGTTTATCGACGGCATCCCCATTCTGATCATCGTCGTGCCGCTCATCATGCCCTTAGTTAAGCAGTTGGATATTAACATGGTCCACTTAGGGGCGATCATTGTGGTGAATATTGGATTGGGGGTCGTTACCCCGCCTTACGCCCTTTCCATTTTTTTGGGGACGCGGTTATCCAACGTGCCTTATGAAGATTTAGTGCCGCCCATGATGATCTTCCTGTTTTTAGTGGGCCTACCCGTATTGATGCTTACAACCTATATCCCCTGGCTTTCGCTGTGGCTGCCCACACTGGTGTTAGGTCCACAGGTTGTGGGGATAAAATGAAAAGAGACGGCGAAAATTTAGATGCCGTTAAGGGAATTTTTTTATAAATATAGCAGGGAGAGACTGCATGCTGGATATTCTCATTAAAAGTGGCCAGGTGATCGATGGCGCGGGGAGTCCCTGGTTTCGGGCAGATCTGGCTATCCAGCGAGAAAAGATCGTCCAAATACACCCTAAAATTGCCAACCAAGCCAAACAGGTAATCGATGCCACTGGCCTCATCGTGGCTCCTGGATTCATCGATACCCATACCCATTCTGATGTCCGAGTCTTTAAACACCCGGAAGAAGACGCCAAACTCATGCAGGGTATAACCACGGCTCTGATCGGACAGGACGGGCTCTCGGTGGCTCCCCTGGACGAGGCGAATAAAGGGCCGATGATGCTCCGCGTTTCCGGGCTTTTGGGCACTTACCTTACAGAATGGCCCTGGAACTCTATGGCCGAGTATCTATCCGCCTTAGAGAGGCTGCCTCCAGCTACCAATTCCATGATGCTCGTACCCCATGGCGCGATCAGGGCTATGGTGGTCGGCTGGGAGAATCGGCCGGCCGCTCCCTTGGAGCTGGAACGAATGAAACGCCTTCTTGCCCAGGCGCTGGAGGAAGGCGGGTGCGGGTTTTCCACTGGCCTTATTTACCCCCCGGGAATTTATGCCGACCGGATTGAAATGGTAGAGTTATGCAAAATTACGGCAAGTTACGGTGGGTTTTTTGTTGTGCATATGCGCAATGAGGGCGACCTGGTACTCGAGGCCATGCAGGAGGTAATCGGAATCTGCCTGGAGGCCGGATGCCCTCTGCATATCTCCCACCTGAAGGTTGCCGGGAAGCGCAATTGGGGTAAGGCGGGGGAAGCCCTGGGACTGATTGAGGAAGCGAGGAACAAAGGCCTGGACGTTACCTTTGATCAGTACCCTTACCTTGCTGGAAGCACGATGCTCGATGCGGTGATTCCTCCGCGCTTTCATTCCGGAGGCACGGCCAAACTTCTGGAAAGGTTGAAAAACCCGGCGGTCCGGGAGGAGATCCGCCAGGCGCAGGAGAATATCAAACCCGAACGTTGGGATAACTGGGTAGATTCCTGCGGCTGGGATGGCATTATGGTCAACTCCGTTAAATCCGCAGACAACCGTTTTGCCGAAGGGAAGACGATCACCCAGATTGCCCAAGATTTGGGTAAGCCTCCCTTGGATGCAGTGTGCGATCTGCTTATTGCCGAAGAAAATGCGGTAACGATGACTTTGTTCTATGGTTGCGAAGAGGATGTAAAGGAGATTATGCGGAGTGAATATATGGCTCTCTGCTCCGACGGCATTGTTGGAGGAAAACCCCACCCCCGCGTATACGGCACCTGCGCGCGTTTCCTGGGGAAATATGTCCGCGAAGAGAAAGTTCTCAGCCTGCCCCAGGCGATTAAACGGATGACCTCTTTTCCGGCCCAGCGCCTCGGACTTCAGGACCGGGGATTACTTCGGGAAGGGATGATTGGTGATATCGCCATCTTTAATCCCGACACCATTATTGATAAAGGCACTTATGCTGAACCGAACCAGTATCCCCAAGGCATCGAGTATGTAATCGTAGGCGGGCAGATCGCTGTGGAGAAGGGGAAGATCACCTCTGTGAGAGCAGGGAGAGTCCTGCGCCGAAGATAATATGAAGATTTTTCCAGAAACATTTGAGGGGATCGAGAGGTATTATCGCGCCTTCCAGGGAAAATCGGAATTTGTCCCCATTCTGGCTCAGATAAACGAGCATGTGGTCAAACTCTGTGGAGGGGATATTCGGGAATATTACACCAATGCTCAGAAGTTAGTGCAGATGAACCTAACTGTTCATCAGTATTATACCCTGGACATGCCCGGTTTCTACTATGACATCTACAACATCGAGGCTGAAGCTCTGGGGCAGCGGATGAACTGGGAGCCGAATCGCATGCCGGATATTGACCGGCAAAATCCTTTAATCCGTGAGCAGGCGGATTTAGACCGCCTCCGCCCGCCGGATTTTAAGAACTCGGCCCGAATGCCTTTTGTCCTCGAGGTTATGAAACGTTGCTATGATCTCGGGCTTGCCGCCCGCATTCGCTTTTGCTCCCCGTTTTCCCTGGCTGTTAATGTTCGGGGAATCGAAACACTCCTTATGGACATACTGACGGCCCCGCAATTTGCTCGCCGCCTTTTGACGTTTTTGACCGACGAGGTTCTCATCCCCTGGGTCCAGGCCCAGAGGGAAGCCATCGGCCAGCCGCAGGCAACCGGAAGCGGGGCCGATGCCGCCGCCTCCCCACCGATTGTTAATGTTCCCATTCTGGAAGAATTCGTCAGGCCTTACGTTGCCCGGATGAATGAAAAGATTGGCCCCGTAATCAGTATGGGCTATTGGGGACAAAGCTATCTCTACAAGCAACCCAAAAATTTCCGCCGGATGCTGGAACTAATGGCCATGATGAGCCCGAATCTATTGATGTGCCTCGACCCAGATGTAGCTGAGACCGGCCCTGACCCTTATGTCGAATTTGCTAAGGAGAAGAAGATGCCCCTGATGTTAGGCATTGACACCCATCTTCTGCAGGACGGCCCCATCGAAAAGATTATAGAGCGCTGCCGGGAGTATGTCCGGGTTGGAGAAAGGGTGGATCGCCGTTTGATCATTTTTTTCAATGATATTTCAGTCCATACCCCTGCTGACCATGTCCACGCCGCCATTGCGGCCGTGCGCCACTTCGGCAAATACCCGATCGAAGAACTACCCCTTAACTCTTTTCTGCCACCCCCAAGGGAATCCTTTCCATCTTTTAGGGAACGATTTTCTTGAGTCGACTGACTTCCATTTTCCTGTTGGGAATCTATGGTCTCCAATAGAAGTTGTCCCATCTTTTACACTTTATCCTTTAGTCTACTCAAACCCCTCACCTTCATTCAACAGACAAGATTGTATTAGGAAAATTGAACAGTATTTATCTTAGCGACTATCCGGGATAAACGCCTCATGAGGAACCCGACCCAGAAGTTTTTCTTCCCCATGAAAGGCATTTACAAAGAACCGGGCCGATTCTGGAGAAGGAACTTTCAACCCCAGCTTCTGCAAAACCAGATCCTGGCGCAACAACTTAAAATCATCAAAACAATCCCCGACCGGGATAAAGGACTCTACATAATCCGCTTCCTCGTGCTTGCCGGGACGCCTCTGAAGTACAAGATGTTTTGGGATGGATTGTAAAATACCCAAAGCCCGGAAGGTTTCCATAACCAAGGGCAGACTCCCAAAGGAGGTGATGAGAACGTGGGATGTATCTTCAATTAACTGGATTGTATAGGAATTTCCTTTTTTATCCCCCTCCCCCCAACCCCCTCCCGCCAGGGGAGGGGTGATACTTGGTGGGCTCTCGAATTCCCTCCCCCTGGATGGGGGAGGGTTAGGGTGGGGGTGTTAATAACTTGAATGGAAGAAGTCCTTGTGCTATGTTCATTCTGCGCCTCCTGGGTGAAGCATAGGTTGAGAGTGACAACCCCGTTTTCAGTCAATGTTCATGCCACCCCAGAAGATGTTTCTATTTTCTACTTCATATTTTGATTACGGATTATGGTCACTTATTCGGTGGTAGATTTTTTTTTCGTGTGAAAGTATTATATATCCATATCTGATGATCTCGTAAAAAGCCGCCACTCCGGCCTGCCTGTGCCTGGCAGACAGGTGAAAACCGGAGTCCAGAGGTTTGATAACTCCTTGAAATAACTGGATTCCGGCTTCCGCCGGAATGACGGAAAAGGGCATTTTCAGACTTTTTACGAGATCATCATATCTATGCGCCCAATAAACGTTTTTCTATTTTCTCCGGGCCAATAAAAATCGCTCAATTTAGGATTCTATAAATATTGGGTTAAATCCGCCGCTAATTTTGATCATGCGGCGGCCTTTATAGTTTTAAAGGAGGTTAATATGATAATAGGAGTACCCAGGGAAATTATGGCTGAGGAAGGGCGAGTAGCTCTGCTGCCAAAGGAAGTCGAAGAACTTACCAAGCGCGGCTATAAGGTACTGGTGCAATCAGGCGCAGGTGCTGGCGCCATGATTGAAGACCGCGCCTATCTCAACGTAGGAGCGGAGATAGTGACAGATGTTCGTGAACTTTTCCAAAAGAGCCGGGTAATTCTCAAAGTAAAGGAGCCCATGGTTAATGATCAACTGGGCGAACATGAAATTTCCCTGATGCAAGAGGGAGCCGTATTAATTACATTTATTCATCCCGCTGCTCCTGGTAACCATGATATGGTGCGAAAATTACGCGACCGTGGCATTACATCTTTTTCCATGGATGCTATCCCCAGGATTGCCCGGGCACAACCAATGGATGCTTTGAGCAGTATGAGCACGATAGCAGGGTATAAGGCAGTGTTAGTAGCAGCTAATCGGCTGCCGAAGTTTGTTCCCATGGTAGGGACTGCTGTTGGAATGGTTAATCCCGCCAAATTTTTGGTAATAGGGGCTGGTGTTGTTGGATTACAGTCTATTGCCACAGCCAAGAGGTTGGGCGGCGTAGTATCTTCTGTTGATATTCGTGCTGCAGCCAGAGAAGCCGGGCGCAGCCTGGGAGCGACAGACACAGGATGGGATGTACCCAAAGAAATTGCCGAAGGAGAAGGCGGATATGCTAAGGCACTATCACAGGATTGGCTTAAAAAGGAACAACAATTTCTATCAGCGTTGGCAAAAGATGTAGATGTCGTCATATTATCTGCCCTGGTACCGGCAGAGCGAGCTCCAATTTTAATTACAGCAGACGCTGTAAGCTCGATGAAACCAGGTTCAGTGATAGTAGACGTTAGTGTAGACCAGGGTGGTAACTGTGAGCTGACAGAAGGCGGCAAAGAGATCACGCTTGCTAACGGCGTAGTTATCAATGGGTTTAAAAACCTGCCGGGGCGAATGCCTGTCCATTCCAGCATGCTGTACTCCAAAAATATTTATAATTTCTTCGTTAACCTGTATAAAGGTAATTCAGAAAAATTCGACCTTGATGATGAAATCAATAAAGAGGCTATGGTTACCTATGGAGGTAAAATTGTTCATAAAGGAACTCTAAAAGCAATGGAGGAAATGAAGGCTAAATAGAGGAGGAATATAGAGGAGGAATATAGATGCTTTCTATTATTATTATGCTGGGAACGTTTTTCTTTATTCTCTTAGTGGGCTACTTTTTAGTTTCGAGGGTGCCTACCCTGTTGCATACACCGTTAATGAGCGCCACAAATGCCATTTCTTCAATAACTATTCTTGGCGCTTTCGTTTTGTTTTCTAAAAGCCTCTCTACTGAGATTATCATTTTAGTTATTGTAGCCATAATAACAGCTTCGTTTAACTGTATTGGTGGATTTTTATTAACCGATCGCATGTTCAACATGTTTAAGGGGAAACAATAGTATGGAATTGCAGGTTGATCATATTGTTGCTGCGATTGTCATTCTTCTTTTCCTGGGAGGAATAGCATTATTCCGGGGTCCCCGTACGGCGCGTTTAGGTGGATGGCTTAATATACTTGCCTATGCTGGAGCCGTGGCTTTTATAATGATCCGTTATCCCACCTTGTTTCCCGAATTTATATTAATTGCCGTATTAATCGGTGGAACTGTTGGAGCAGCGCTGGCGGTTAAAGTCCGTATGATAGATGTCCCCCAGATGGTAGCTTTTCAACATGGCTGTGGTGGTGTTGCCGCCTTTCTAATTGCTTTTTCTGAGTATGTAATGGGTGGCGCTGATTTAGCTGCCATAGCACAGTTTGGCAGCGTTCTGGGTATAGTAGTGGGAGCAGTCACATTTAGCGGAAGCCTTATTGCCGCCGGGAAACTGGCTAAAGTAATTGAGCAGCGACCGGTGCTTTTAGCCAAACATTCGCAGATTCTACTTGGATTGTCTGCCATCACCATAATATTATGCGTATTTTCTTTGCTGAAAATCGGCTTGCCCGTGGGAATCGGTTTAGCTGTAACTCTTATCGTAATATCTATTATAGGGGGAGTTATCTTTACCATTCGTATCGGTGGAGCTGACATGCCCGTAATAATTTCTTTCTTTAATGCTACGGCAGGGTTTGCGGCGTCCTTTGTCGGTATTGCGCTTAGCAATTATCTGCTGATTGGATGTGGAGCTTGTGTAGCTGCTTCGGGTTCTCTGCTTACACTTTCTATGTGCAAGGCTATGAACCGGAGTGTAATCAATGTGCTGTCCGGGTCTAAACGTACCATTAGTCGCCCGGTTCAAGAAGCAGCGGGCCAGGCACTGCCAGTTAAAGCTGCCAGTATTGAGGCTTCGCCATTTGATAGGGCTATTGCTTCCTTAAATGGCGCCAGGGATGTCGTTATTGTTCCGGGATACGGCATGGCGCTTTCACAAGCCCAGGGGCTGGTGCATGACCTAGAGAGGTTGTTTGAAGGCAGGGGGGCAAATGTGCGGTATGCCATACACCCTGTTGCAGGTCGTATGCCGGGTCATATGAATGTATTGCTCGCCGATGTGGGTGTAGAGTATGACAAGTTATTTGAATTAGACAAGATAAATGATGAATTCAAGAAGGCTGATTTGGCAATTGTGGTGGGTGCCTGTGATGTGGTTAATCCTGCCGCCACGACGCAACAGGATACTCCCATATCCGGTATGCCCATATTGAATGCTCATGAGGCTAAGTCTGTTATCGTATTGAACTGGGATGAAAAACCTGGTTTTTCCGGCGTGGATAATCCTCTTTACGGGATGGAGCAGGCTATACTGATGTGGGGCGATGCTAAAGAAAACCTGGGCAAATTGCTCAGTAGCCTACAGAGTGATAAGCTTGTGTAAGCCGCAACAGCCCAGGTAACGGCAGGAACGGGATTGTCAGGTAAAGCTGCCAGTGTTGATGACGTCTTAAAAGGGCAAAATTTCCTTCTTTTTGTCATTCCCGCGAATGATGAAAATTCAACTTAGCAATTCCCCCAAAAACAAACAGGACAGAAAACGCCATGCGAACGACCTATGCCCAAATTGATCTTGCCGCCATTTCCCATAATATGCGCCAGATTCGGGCAGCCGTTTCCCTGTCAACTTTTATTATGGCTATTGTCAAAGCTAACGCCTATGGCCATGGCGCAGTCAAGGTAAGTGCAACAGCCCTTTCAGCGGGAGCAAATGGTTTGGGCGTGGCTATTCCGGAAGAAGGGGCGGAACTCAGGGAAAGTGGATTTAAGGTTCCTATTTTTGTGGTCGGCCTGACCCTCCCTCAGCAAGCCAAACTCTTCCTCGATTATGACCTTGTGGCCACGATCTCAACATTGGAAATGGCCCGGGCCCTGGCGGAGGCAGCGCACCGAGTTCGCCGGAAAGCCCAAGTGATGGCCAAAATCGATACCGGCATGGGGCGGATCGGTATCCGCCCCGAGCAAGCTTTGAGCTTTCTCCAGGAATTACTGACCATCCCTGAACTGGAACTGCGCGGGATTTTCACCCACTTGGCCACGGCGGATGCGAGAGACAAAACCTATTCCCACTACCAACTGGACCAATTCCAAGTTGCCGTAAACCGAATTGCTGAAGCGGGGATAGCACTTTCCTGGATATCCGCAGCGAATAGCGCCACCATCCTTGATCTTCCCCATGGCTATTTCAATATGGTACGGCCCGGTATTATCCTCTACGGTTTACCACCTTCGGGCGAGACAAGTCAAAGTTTACCCTTATTGCCGGCGATGCAGTTCAAGACGAAAATCGTTTTCATAAAACAGGTCCAGGCTGGAACGCCCATTGGTTATGGCGGCGCCTATACAACTTCTCAGGAGACTTTCATCGCCACCTTGCCTGTCGGCTATGCTGACGGTTACAGCCGCGATTTGTCCAACCGGGCTTCCGTTCTCATCGGCGGCCGGCGATGTCCGGTAGTCGGGCGGGTTTGCATGGACCAGATCATGGTCGATCTCGGTCCTTCTGGCCAGGCTAAGATCGGCGATGAGGTGGTGCTATTCGGGCGGCAGGGAGATGAAGAAATCACGGTTACGGAACTAGCTGGTCTTGCCGGGACCATCAATTATGAACTGGTCTGCGCCATAAGCGGGAGAGTGCCCAGAGTCTATATCAACGAATAACCTGGCCGTTGAAATTTACACAAAAGACTTGACATTACCCAATTCATTTGCTACAAGACAATTCTATTCGTTGCCAGAAGGAATATCGGCCCTTATTTCTTCACCCTTCTACCCACAGATTCTGCGGAAGAGGCAACAAAAGAAGCAAAAAATTGCTGGGCAGAACCGTTGACCGAAATCTGGTCATTATTTCACTTAAAAGGAGGCCCGTCATGTCATTATTTGGATCTTTAAAACGGAGTTCGGTGCGCGCGTTGGCGCTTGCCGCGTTCCTGTCTGCGGCGCTATTGTTCACCTCCCCTGCGAATGCGCAAACCATCAGTGCGGTAATGCACTCCGCCCTGCGGGTGCTGGACCCGGTCATTACCACAGCTCACATCGTCCGCAATCATGGCTACATGATTTACGACACCCTGGTGGCGACTGACGCCAATGAAAAAATCCAGCCGCAAATGGCCGAAAAGTGGGTGGTATCCGCGGACGGCAAGACTTATACCTTCACCTTGCGCAGCGGTCTGAAATGGCACGACGGCCTGCCGGTCAAGGCCGAGGATTGCGTTGCCTCGATCAAGCGCTTTGCCGAACAGGACAAAATGGGCCAGATAATGATGACCCTTGTGGCCGATATGAAGGCAGTGGATGATAAAACCTTCCAGATTGCCTTCAAGGAACCTACCGAAGTAGTGCTGACTGCCCTGGCCAAACCCAGCGGCCTAGCGGGCTTCATGATGCCCAAGCGCATTGCCGAAACGCCTGCCACCCAACCGATCAAGGAACACATAGGCTCGGGCCCCTTCAAGTTCGTCGCCGCCGAATTCAAACCCGGCATCAAGGCGGTCTACGAAAAAAACAAGGATTATGTGCCGCGTAGCGAACCCGCGAGCGGGAACGCTGGCGGCAAGGTGGTTTACGTGGACCGGGTGGAATGGGTGACCATGCCTGATCATATGACCACGGTAAACGCCCTGCTGGCCGGAGAAATCGACTACATGGAGTGGGTGCCTTTCGACCTGCTGCGCATGGTCGAAGGCAAGAAAGATATTAAAGTCAGCGTGATCGAAAAGCAGGGCTTCCAGACCATGTACCGCTTCAATCATCTGCACCCGCCCTTCAACAACAAGCTGATCCGGCAGGCAGCGATGTACGCGGTAGGCCAGGAAGACGTGCTGAAAGCGCTGGTCGGCAATCCCAAGTACTACAAGACCTGCCCAGCCGTGTTCGGTTGCGGCACGCCTTATGAGAGCTCTGCCGGCGCAGATATGGTTGTGCCGTCCAACCTGGAAAAGGCCAGGGAACTGCTCAAGCAAGCCAAATACGACGGCACGCCGGTGGTGCTCTTGCAGCCGACGGACGTCATTACCATCGCCGCGCAACCTGTGGTGATCGCGTCGGCGTTGCGCAAGGCCGGCTTCACCGTCGACATGCAAGCGATGGATTGGATGACGGTGGTGACGCGCCGGGCCAGCATGGAACCGCCGGCCAAGGGGGGATGGAACCTTTTCTCCACCAACTGGTTGATTGTGGAAATCATGGATCCGCTGCGCTCACCGATTGCTGCCGCCAACGGGACAAAGGCCTGGTTCGGTTGGCCCGATGTGCCCAAAATCGAGGAACTCCGTCATAAATTCGTGCGCACCTCGAAGCCGGCCGAACAGAAAAAACTGGCTGAAGATATCCATAAACTGGTGATCGACGAGGGCGTGCTTATGCCGCTCGGGCAGTTTTACATACCCAGCGCCTATCGCACGAACCTGACGGGCGTCTTAGAGTCACCCGTCCCTTTCTTCTGGAACATTAGAAAAACCGGTAAGTAAAGTTCATCATGCCGACCTACATCGCACGGCGGCTTCTGGCTACCATTCCCGTCATGGGAATGGTAGCCGTGATAGTGTTCGCCATTTTACGCCTGACGCCGGGTGATCCGGCGGCCATCATTGCCGGGGATGCCGCCACTGCCGAGCAGTTGGAACGAATCCGCCACCACATGGGACTGGATAAACCCATTTATATCCAGTTCATTCTGTGGTTGGGACAACTGCTGCGCGGCGACCTGGGTCTCTCGCTGATTTCCGGCGTGCCCGTGGTCGGGATGATCGCCGACCGCATCGGCCCATCTCTGGCGCTGGGCATGTCCACAATCGTCTTCACCGTCATCATCGCGGTCCCTCTGGGGGTGATCGCCGCCTGGCGGCAGGGAACTCTGCTGGATCGCGCGGTGATGGCCTTTTCCGTTTTCGGTTTTTCAGTGCCCATCTTCGTTACTGGCTATCTGCTGATCTTCTTTTTCTCCATAGGGTTAGGCTGGTTCCCGGTGCAGGGTTACAAGCCTCTGGCCGCCGGCTTCTGGCCCTTTTACCATAGGCTAATTCTGCCTACGCTGGCGCTCAGCACCATATACATAGCCTTGATCGCCCGCATCACCCGCACCAGCATTCTGGAAGTGATGGGTGAGGACTATATCCGCACGGCCCGGGCCAAAGGCGTGAAAGAGAGCGCCGTCCTGATACAACACGCCCTGCGCAATGCCGCCGTGCCCATCGCCACCATCATCGGTATAGGCATGGCCATGCTGATCAGCGGCGTGGTGGTTACCGAGTCCGTCTTCAATCTGCCCGGCCTGGGACGCCTGGTGGTGGAAGCCGTGCTTGCCCGCGATTACCCGGTGATCCAGGGGCTTATCTTGCTTTTTTCCTTCATCTATATTCTGATCAACCTGGCGGTCGACATCCTTTACACCGTGTTCGATCCCCGTATTCGTTACTGAGAAAATACATGTCGGCTACCCCAAACCATAAACCCGGGGAAATGACCCGGGAAGAACCTTTTGAGCTGCCGCTGACCGGGGAGGCTGCGCCCCATATTTCCGGGCCTTCCGCCTTCGGGCACTTTAAACGCACGCTGAAGAGGGGGCCGGCGCTCATGGCCCTCTTGATGCTGGGCGCTATCGTGTTTGTCGCCTTTTCCGCGCCCTTTCTGGGCACCACTGATCCGATCGCCATCGATCCGGGCCAGCGGCTAAGGCTTCCCACCGCCGAAAACTGGCTGGGCACAGACGCCTACGGCCGCGATGTTTACTCGCGGGTGATTTACGGTTCGCGAATTTCGCTCATGGTGGGCTTAGGCGCTGCTCTGATGAGCGTGGCGGTCGGATTGCTGATTGGGGTGATCGCCGGCTATGTCCGTTTGGCTGATGCGATCGTCATGCGGGTGATGGATGGGGTGATGGCCATTCCCAGCATCCTCCTGGCCATTGCCCTTGTGTCGCTCTCAGGGGCGAGTCTGTTGACTGTGCTGGTGGCCATCACCATTCCCGAGATCCCGCGGGTGGTCCGGCTCGTGCGCGGGGTGATTCTTACGGTGCGCAGCGAGCCTTATGTGGAAGCCGCCATTTCCCTGGGCACCCGTTTGCCCACTTTGCTGCTCCGTCATATGGTTCCCAACACCGTGGCCCCATTGATTGTCCAGGGCACCTATATCTTTGCCTCAGCCATTCTCACCGAGGCCATCCTCAGCTTTCTGGGCGCGGGTCTTCCGCCGGAGAAATCGTCATGGGGCAACATCATGGCTGAGGGGCGGATGTATTTCCAACTGACGCCGGGACTTATTCTCTATCCGGGTATTTTCCTCTCGCTTACGGTATTGAGCGTAAACGTGCTGGGAGATGCCATGCGCGATGCCCTGGATCCAAGAATGGCGCGCAAGTTATGACCAGGCGCAGACTTGGTTCGCCAGGCAGCCTTTCGCTGGACTGCTGTGGCCTTGAGTGTATAAATTGCTCCCTTAATCCATAACCATTTACTACATCCGATGAACCTCGAAACTAACAACCTTAGCCCAGGTAAAAACCTGCCGGTCTTGATAATTGACAACCTATCGGTGCAGGTGGTCGGCATCCCCACAACCCATTATGTGGTTGAGAACATCAGTTTTGATGTAAAGCCGGGAGAGATGCTCTGTGTGGTTGGCGAATCCGGCTCTGGCAAATCGGTGACCGCCCTCTCGGTCATGGGGCTGCTGCCAAGAGGTGGACTCGTCCCCAGCGGCGGCGCTATTTTGGTCGACGGCGAAAACGTTGTGACTGCCAGCCAGAAACGGCTGCGGGAGATGCGGGCCACGCGCATGGCCATGGTATTCCAGGAGCCGATGACGGCGCTCAACCCGGTCGTACCCGTTGGCAAACAGATCGATGAAGTGCTGCGCGTGCACACCAATCTGACCAAAATCGAGCGCCGCGAAAAAGTACTATCCATGCTCGACTCAGTGCACCTGCCGGATGTGAAACGCATCTATGACGCCTATCCGCATCAACTATCCGGCGGCCAGCGGCAACGCATTGTGCTTTCGATGGCCTTGATCCTGGATCCCAAGCTCCTGATCGCCGATGAGCCAACCACGGCCCTCGACGTCACCACGCAGAAACAGATTCTTTTCCTGATCCGCGAGTTGCAGGAAGAGCATAATACCGCGGTGATGTTCATTACCCACGATTTTGGCGTGGTGGCCGAAATTGCCGAGCGCATTGTAGTTATGAATCGCGGACGGGTCGTCGAAGTTGGCCAGCGCGAGGATATCCTCGCTCGTCCGCGCCAGGCCTACACGCGCATGCTGGTCTCCTCGGTGCCCAGTTTGATCCCCAAGATGCGCCAGGCGCCTATGGGCGAGATCGTCCTGGACGTGGCCGCGCTGAATAAAACCTATGCCGAAAAGCGCATATTTGGCAGCGGTCGCACGGTGGCCGCCGCCCAGGACGTAAATCTGACGCTACGCCGCGGGGAAATTGTCGGGGTGGTCGGCGAATCGGGCTCCGGCAAGTCCACCGTGGCCCGCTGCATAGTCCGCCTGGTTGACCCGACTTCCGGGGCAATCCGCATCAAAGGCCTGGATATAGCTCAGGCCGGCGGGCGTAAGTTGCGCCCCTTCCGCCGGAGTACCCAGATTGTGTTTCAGGACCCCTATCGCTCCCTAAATCCCCGGCGGCGCGTGGGGGATTCCATTGCCGAGGGTTTGATCAATTTCGGCGCGCCGCGCGAAAAGGCACTGGCTAAAGCAGTTGAATCCCTGCGAACGGTCGGCCTCGATCCCGATGTCATGCAGCGTTACCCGCACCAATTTTCCGGAGGGCAACGCCAGCGTATTTGCATCGCCCGCGCCCTGGCCGTAGAGCCGGATATTCTGGTGGCCGACGAACCGGTCTCCTCCCTGGATGTCTCGGTGCAGGCCCAGGTATTGAAACTGCTGGAAGAAATCCGCGAGCGCACCGGCATCGCCGTGCTTTTCATCACCCATGATCTGCGGGTGGCCGCGCAGATATGCGACACCATCGTGGTGATGCAAAATGGACGCATCGTTGAAGCCGGTCCGGCTGAAACAGTATTAACCAGGCCGCAGCGGGAATATACGCGCGCCCTTATCGAAGCCGCCCCCGGCCGCGATTGGGATTTTCAGAATTTCAGGCCGGTGGATGCAAATAAGGCCCCGATTTTTTCGCGTGTAACGCTTTAGCCCTTTGAAAAGAGGTGGGGCGTAAGGGCCAAGGGATTCCGTGGCCCGGAGGCCTGGACGGACCGCTTGGAATCATAAGGCGCTGATTTCTTCGCGAGTGAGGCAGGGGAAATGCCCCCCGCCTCCTCCGGCGGAAACGCGCTGAGTTCTTCGTGGTCAAGTGGAAACCCGGCCGATGCTTCCGGCGCGTTCCGCCCAGGCCCCCGGGCCTTAACAAAGGTGGTCAAACCATTTTTTTAAACCGTAAATTGATACTTTAGTGTTAAGCAGACCACCGCGAAGGTGTGCTGCTAAACCATTCCCCAGAGGAGAGAACAATGCGTCTGCTATTGGCGATGTTCAAACATGAAACCAATACCTTTTCGCCCGTTCCTACTCCGTTTGAGCGCTTCTTCCGTGGCAGTTCGGAAGTCCTCTCCGGCGACCAGGCAATTGCTGCCTATCGCGGCACCGGCAGCGCCCTCGCCGGGTATATCGATATGGCCCACCGGCTCGGAGCGGAAATCGTGCTGCCGGTTGCGGCGGAAGCCTGGCCCAGCGGCCCAGTGGACGATCAAGCCTACCGGCGTATCAGCGATATGATTTTGGAAGAAGTCGCCAAAGGCGGCTTCGAGGGCATCCTGCTCGATCTGCATGGGGCGATGGTCACGCAGTCGCTTGAAGATGGAGAGGGCGCTTTGCTCAAACGGATTCACGAACTGGCTGCCAGAACGCCGGTAGGGGTGACCTTCGACATGCACGCCAATATGTACGACTACATCGTCAAGTACGCCACAGTCGTTAACGGCTACCATACCTACCCGCATGTGGACATCTACGAGGCAGGGTTGCACACGGCCGATATTATTGCCCGCACCATTGCCGGTGACATCAAACCCGTAATGGCGTGGAGCAACAAACCCATGTTGCCTCATGTAATGCGTCAGGGCACGCACAGTGAGCCCAACAAATCGCTGCAAGCTAAGTGCATCGCCTTTGAGAAAGTGAAGGCCTTGGCGGCTTCTCTCTTCGTCGGCTTCCCACACGCTGACATCACCAACGCCGGATTAAGCGCGGTAGTCTGCACCGATAACGACCCGCCACTTGCGCGCCAAATCTGCGATGAACTGCTGGGCGACGCCTGGCGCGCGCGCGAGCAATTTGTCTTCAAGACCGAGCCGCTTGAGCAATCATGCGCCCGCGCCAAGCAGATCAGGCAGGGCCCGATCGTGCTGCTCGATCACTGCGACAACGCCGGATCCGGCGGCACCATGGACACCACTATCGTGCTGGCCGAAATCTTGCGCCAGGGTTTAGAAAATGCGGTTTTCTATGCCATCTATGACCCGGAAGCAGTGCAGCGGGGGGTGAGCGCCGGCATTGGGGCTAAAGTGACCCTTGCGCTGGGCGGGAAAGTCCCTCTGCCGGCGCTGCGCGAAACGAATCGCCCGCTCGAAATAAGCGGCAAGGTAAAGCTTATCTTTGACGGCATCTTCCGCAACCGCGGCCCGATGTATCGCGGCGTGCTGAACAACACCGGCACCACCGTCGTACTGGATACCGGCCAGGTCGAGATCGTCATCATCTCCCAGCATCAGGAACCCTTCGATGTCAGTTGTCTGCAGTCGGCCGGCATCGATCCTCTGCAAAAACGCTACATCGTGCTCAAGAGCCGGGTCCACTGGCGGGCTGGCTTTGGCGAACTCGCCCGCGAGGTTATCGAATGCGGGGGATTGGGGGTGGCCACCTCTGATTACAGCCAGCTCGAATTCAAGAATGTGCGGCGGCCAATTTATCCACTGGACCAAATGTGAGGGCCTTGTGAGAAGTCTGAAAATCCCCTTTTCCGTCATTCCGGCCCCGTATCAAGTGCGGGGTAAACTACAGCCGGAATCCAGTTATTTCAAGTAGTTATCAAACCGCTGGACTCCGGTTTTCACCTGTCTGCCAGGCACAGGCAGGCCGGAGTGACGACTTTTTACGAAGCCATCAGAATTAGGAGGGCCTAAAAAGATGACTACAAAAAAAATCGGGCGCAGGGATTTTTTGAAATCGTCATTTGCCGGCTTGGGGGGGTTCATTTACCTGGGGGCAAACGAGAAAACCCTGCAAGAAAAGTTGGAGGAGAAAACCGAGAAAAAAATGGCCTACCGGGTCCTGGGCAAAACAGGCATCCGGCTGCCGGTCATAACCATGGGGGTCATGAATACGGATAACCCCAGCCTGGTTCATGCCGCCTTGAATGCCGGCATGTTTCACCTGGATACGGCTCAAACCTACCAGAGGGGGACCAATGAGGCCATGATCGGGGAGGCGCTCCAGGGACGACCCCGGGATTCCTTTATGATCGCCACCAAAGCCCGCCTGCCCAACGATCAAAAGACCGGCCTTTATCCGGCAGAGGCCACCGAAGAAGCCTATACCGCGAAAATCGATACCAGCCTTAAGAGTTTGAAACTGGATTATATTGACATCTATTACCACCACAATGTATGGGTGCGGGATTCCGCCCTGTTTGAACCGATTATGAAATCCCTGGAAAAGGCGAAAAAAGCCGGGAAGATCCGTTTCATAGGTATTACCACCCATCGGAACGAACCGGAAGTGATCCAGGCAGCCATCGATTCCCGGGTTTACGATGTGGTTCTGGCGGCCTATAATTTCCGCCAGAAACATTCGGAAGAGGTGAAGAAGGCCATCGGACAAGCTGCTGCCGCCGGCTTGGGGGTTGTGGCCATGAAAACCATCGGAGGAAACATCCGGGGAGCTTATGCGACCGAGCAGATCGATGCCCGGGCCGCGCTGAAATGGGCTTTGCAGGATACCAACGTGCATACCATTATAGCCGGTTTCACCACCTTTGACCAAATGAACCTGAACCTTGCGGTCATGAAAGACATGGCTCTCACTCAAGCGGAAAAGGCACACCTGCGTCGGGCGACGCTCCTTTCGGGCCTTTACTGCCAGGGCTGCGGGCAATGTGTGAAGCAATGTACCAAGCAACTCCCGATTCCCGACCTGATGCGGGCCTATATGTATGTTTACGGGTATCGAAATCTGGGCGCGGCCCAGGATCTCCTGCTTTCCCTGAATCTACCAGCTGAAGCTTGTCAGGATTGTTCCTCCTGCCCGGTAAAATGTCTCAATCGATGGAAAGTATCTGATAAAATCCTGGATGTTCTCCGCCTCCGGGAAGTTCCTTCCGGTTTTCTCGCCTGAAGGGTGCGGAAAGGGATGAATAAAAATGAAAGGGTCATCTCCAAATCAGCTAAGGGATAAAGAGCCGGTATATTAAAATGAACAGTGATTTCATGGGCCCGGAAGAAAAGTCAGCTTGCTTGCAATCATGAGGCGCCTCTCTCTCCCTACGTGTGGCGGGGGAGTCGGCAATTTCTTCGAAGCTCTGTTTTTCCGCCCCCGCTGCGCTTTGCGGAAGGCAGGCAGGGGGGGCTATGGAAAGTGGATATCCCGCCGATGCTTGCGGCGCAACCTGCCTTTCCTTCCGGGCCCTTGAGAGGTTTTCAATAAAATTTGATCAACTAATTTGGAGATGATCCAAATGAAAAAACTTAGAATATGGGGAACCCCGCTTTTCCTTATTTGCTTTCTCCTGGGGATAAGCTCACTATGGGGAGTCTCCCCGGCTGAAGGGAAAACCATTTCTTTCCCGGAAGTAAGCGGCTGGCGGCAGCCTGAGAAGCCACAGGTATTTTCCCCTGAATCGCTCTACGAATACATCAATGGCGCCGCCGATCTTTATTTAAAATACGACTTCCAGGACCTGCAGGTGGCTGAATACGTAAATGAGAAGAAGGCGGCGGTGACCGTTGAGGTATACCGCCATCGGACGCCGACCGATGCCTTTGGGATCTACAGCCAGGAGCGCTTAGCCAGCGCCAATTTTCTAGATATTGGAGCGCAGGGGTATAGCGAAAGTATGGTCCTCAATTTTTTCAGAGGTGTCTATTACGTAAAAATAAGCAGTTACAACGCGGGAGCGGAAGAAAAAAAGATCATGACAGCTTTTGCCCGAAAGGTGGACCAGATTTTGGAAGGGCAAGCGACCTTCCCGGCCATCCTATCTTCTTTTCCATCCGAAGGGAAAAAGAAGAATACAGAGAAGTTTATAGCCAAAGATTTCCTCGGTTATTCCTTTTTGTACTCCGGGTTTATTGCCGACTATGAGATCGCCGGAAAGAAGTTTAAGATCTTTGCTATCGAGGGTAAAAGTCAAAATGACTGCCGGGATATGATGGAAAAATACCTGAAAAAAACTGGAAACGTGGAGAAGAAAACTGCCGAAGGGATCTATCGGGCGAAGGACCCTTATCATGGGATGATAGACCTTTTCTTAAAAGGCAGATATATCTGGGGAATCATAGATCTGGACGTCCCGGATCTCCGCTCCAGATACCTCAAACACTTTGAAGGCTTGTCCAAGAAATAAAAATGGTTCTTTCAGTTCATCGTTCCTTTTACGCCGCTTTTAATAAATTGGGCCTGTTGGTCCCTGGAAGCTGGGGAAGGAATTTCATATAAAAGATTGCCAAGCTCAGCCCTGGCGGAGCTATTGCGAAATATCCTTACCCGCAGATGCAGGCCCTATCCCTCTGTATTGTGCCCGGGACACGGCCCAGAATGCCCGTAAAAAAATTAGGGGTGACTGGATCAAGAAAATCCTTGACAGAAATTTCCCACGCGCTATGATTTGAATGAGCGAACATTCATTCGTTACTACTTCTTTTTTTGTTCATCAGGAAACAAACCTAAGGCATCTCTCATATTATCTTCCTCTCTTTTCGAAAAAGAAGAGGATAGAGGTGAGGCGTGCGAAGTAGGGTACGGCTGTACGATTCTATGCCAAGGTCAATAGTCCCCCCTCAATGGAGGGGTAAGGGTAAGAAAGAGGAAGCTAATGGTCGGGGAGAGATGGAGTTTGCGGAAGGACGCGCGGTATAACTATGCAGGTTAAAGCTCATGTTAAAGATAAAAACCTTATCCGTGAGAAAAGGAAGCAAATCATCGCCGGAGCCGTCCAGGTTTTCAAGAAAAAAGGGTACCACAAGGCCACGGTGCGAGAGATTGCCAAGGAGGCGAAGATCGGCATAGGCAGTATTTACGACTATGTCAATTCCAAGGATGATATTCTATATCTTTTTTTTGAAAATTATGTTACTGACTTTTTCGAAAAGGTAAGGTCGCAAGCTTCCCAGATTTCCGATCCTCTCTTGCGGCTTAAAGATACCTTCCGGGCTTATGTGGAAACTGCTATGGAACTGGAAGATCAGGTGATGCTTGCTTATACTCAGGCGCGGTACGTAAAGAAGAAATATCTTAAAATCATTTTGCGGAAAGAATCGAAGATCGTCGAGCACTTCCGCATGATCCTTAGCGAATTAGGGAAAGGTTCGTTTGATTCTCATTTGCAGGCTAATTTTTTGGTTTTCAGCGGCGTCTTCGGGGTTTTACGCCGCTGGATTTTGAAACCAAATTACAGCCGGAAGGAAATCATTGATTTTTTGGTGCAAACCCAGATTCGCGAAGTAATCCAGAGAACTTCTAAGGGAGGAAAAATACCCTCTAAATTTTTAAAACCTTGAACCTTACGCCTTGCGCCTCACGCCTTGCGGGTTTTGAGAAGGAGTCGCAGTATGTTTGATCGAAAGAAACTTGAGGATATACAGAATCAAAGTAAAAAGTGGAATGAGCGGGTGGAAAAGTCCCTGGATAAGAACCCCGAAAGGAAAAAAGATTTTTTGACAACTTCCGGAATTCCGGTGCAAAGGGTTTTTTCGCCGGAGGACGCCGCTGAATTAGATTACCAGAGGGATCTTAACCTCCCGGGAGAATTCCCTTACACCCGCGGCGTCCAGCCTACCATGTACCGGGGTCGGTTCTGGACGATGCGCCAGTACGCCGGGTTCGGCACGGCCGAAGATACGAACAAACGTTACCGCTACCTCTTAGACCAAGGCCAAACCGGCCTTTCCGTAGCCTTCGACTTACCCACCCAGATCGGCTATGATTCCGATCACCCTCTGGCCCAGGGCGAGGTGGGCAAAGTGGGCGTGGCCATTGATTCAGTTAAGGACATGGAGGTGCTTTTCGACCGGATTCCCTTAGAAAGGGTCTCCACCTCCATGACCATCAACTCTCCGGCCAGCATCCTTTTGGCCATGTACATTGCCGTGGCCGAAAAACAGGGCATAACACCGGATAAACTTAACGGAACCATCCAGAACGACATTCTCAAAGAATATTCATCCCGGGGAACGTATATCTTCCCGCCGAAACCTTCCATGCGCATCATCACCAATACTTTCGAGTACTGCGCCAAGGAGGTGCCCAACTGGAACACCATCAGCATCAGCGGATACCACATGAGGGAAGCGGGTTGCACGGCAGTTCAAGAAGTGGCTTTCACCCTGGCCAATGGCATCGCCTATGTGGAGGCAGCCATCCGCGCCGGGCTGGATGTGGACGTTTTCGGGCCGAGGATATCTTTCTTTTTCAATGCCCACCTGGATTTTATGGAGGAAGTGGCCAAGTACCGGGCCGCTCGCCGGCTCTGGGCCAGGATCATGAAAGACCGCTTTCAGGCCAAGAACCCGCGTTCATGGATGCTGCGCTTCCACACCCAAACCGCGGGGTGCACCTTAACCGCGCAGCAGCCGCATAACAACATCATCCGGGTTGCCTGGCAGGCCCTGGCTGCCGTGTTAGGGGGAACCCAATCTTTGCACACCAACTCAATGGATGAGGCCCTGGCTCTGCCATCCGAACAATCCGTGCAAATTGCCCTGCGCACCCAACAACTGATCGCTTACGAGTCAGGAGTTGCCGACACAGCCGATCCCTTAGGCGGCTCCTTCTACCTGGAAAAAATGACCGATGAGATCGAGAAAAGGGCCAGTGAATACCTGGCCAAAATTGACCAGATAGGCGGATCAGTGGCTGCCGTCGAAAAGGGGTACATTCAGCAGGAGATCCAGGAGAGCGCGTACCAGTATCAGAAAGAGATCGAAACCGGGGACCGAGTAATCGTGGGAGTGAACAAGTTTCAGGTGAAAGAACCGCCGCCCAGGGGTTTGTTAAAAGTTGACCCCGAAGTCCGGGAAGTGCAGATGAGACGACTCGCGGATCTCCGGGCTTCCCGGGAACAGGACCAGGGCAAAACATCCCTTGAGGAACTGAAAAAAGTGGCTCAGGGTGATGGGAATTTGATGTTGCCCATCTTAAATTGTGTCCGGGCTTATTGCACGCTGGGGGAGATTTGCGATGTGCTGCGGGGGGTTTTCGGGGAGTACGAGCCGGTGGTGAAAGTCTAAAAGAGGAGTCAGAAGTCAGAATACAGAATTCTGAATTCTGTCGTTTTTACTGGAGGTGGCAAGATGGCCGAGAGGAAGATAAGGGTATTGGTGGCCAAGCCTGGTCTGGATGGGCATGACCGCGGGGCCAAAGTAATAGCCCGGGCACTTCGAGATGCTGGCATGGAAGTGATTTACACGGGTTTGCGGCAGACGCCGGAACGGATTGTTTCGGCAGTCGTGCAGGAAGATGTGGATGCGCTCCTGATGAGCATTTTATCCGGAGCTCATGATTACCTGTTCCCCAGAGTAATAGATTTATTGCGGGAGCGGGGAGTACAAGACCTGCTGGTTTTAGGAGGCGGGGTCATTCCGGAGGAAGATGTTCCCGGCCTGAAAGCCCTGGGGATTGCGGAGATCTTCGGGCCAGGAACTCCGACGGAGGCGATCGTGAAGTTTGTGAAGGAAAATGTAAAATAGGAAGGCAATGGACAATAAGCGAAAGGAGAAAGACGCAAGGCGCAGGGAAAAAAATTTTCCTTACGCTTTGTCCCGTGTACCTTGGGCCTTAATTAAGGGAGAGGAAGAGGATGAAAATATTAAAAATTGATCACATCGGAATTGCCGCGAAGTCCATCGAGCAGGTAGCTCCTTTCTGGAGCGCGATCCTGGGATTGCAAATTACCGGAAGGGAAACGGTGGAAGAGCAGAAAGCCACGACCGCTTTTTTGCCGGTGGGGGAGAGTGAGCTGGAGATTCTGGAATCCACCAGCCCCGAGGGCGCGATTGCCAAGTTCATCGAAAGCCGGGGAGAAGGCATTCAGCACATTGCCTTACGGGTGGATAATATCGAAGAAGCCTTAAAAGAACTGAAAGAGAAGGGAATAAGACTGATTGACGAAAAACCAAGGCGGGGAGCGGGGGGAGCCAAGATCGCTTTCATCCATCCCAAATCGACAAATGGGGTACTCCTGGAATTGAGTGAAAGGTAAGAAGAAAATTCAAAATTCAACATTTAAGATTCAAAAATGATAGTCTCGTAAAAAGTCACAAAAAGCATTTTTCTGTCATTCCGGCCCCGTATCAAGTACGGGGTAAACTCCAGCCGGAATCCAGTTATTTCAAGTAGTTATCAAACATCTGGACTCCGGTTTTCACCTGTCTGCCAGGCACAGGCAGGCCGGAGCGACGACTTTTTACGAGACCATCAAAATTAACAACGATAACCCATAAACTGCCGTAAAGAAAACCAAGGAGGAAGAAATGCTGACCAAGGAGCAATTATTAGAAAAATCAAAGAAACCATCGGCGGATGCTTTGAAAATGCATCCTTTTTACAGAGGTAAAATCGCCTCCACGCTGAAATGTGCGGTGCGCAGCTTCGATGACTTTGCCATCTGGTACACCCCCGGCGTAGCCGCCGCCTGCCGGGACATTGAGGCTCACCCGGAGAAGGTCTTTGAGCATACCAATAAAGCCAACATGATTGCCGTCGTTTCCGATGGAACCAGAGTTTTGGGGCTGGGGGACATAGGTCCTGAGGCGGCCATCCCCGTCATGGAGGGGAAAGCTATCCTGTTCAAATATCTGGGCGGAGTAGATGCCTGGCCTGTTACGCTGGATACCAAAGACCCGGATGAAATCATCAAGACCGTAAAGATCATCTCCCCTTGCTTCGGTGGAATTAATTTGGAAGATCTCTCCCAGCCCAAGTGCTTTTACATCCTGGATACTTTGCGCAAGGAAGCCAAGATTCCAGTCTGGCACGATGACCAGCAGGGGACTGCGGCCGTGACCCTGGCCGGGTTGATCAACGCTTTCAAGATTGTAGGCAAAGATTTCCGAAAGGCCCGCATTGCCTTGATCGGTTCTGGAGCAGCGAATATTGCCACCATTCGGGTCATGGTCGGCTATGGCGTGGATCCCCGGAAGATCATCCTGGTGGACTCGAAAGGGACGCTGCACAAGGGGAGAACGGATATAACCAAGGATTACAAGGAAAAATTGCACTTCTGCCAGATCACTAATGAAGAACAGCGCAAAGGCAGCATTGCCGAAGCCATGGAAGGAGCGGACGCCGTCGTCGGTTTGGCCAAACCCGGCCCAGATGTGATCAAGAAGGAATGGGTAAAGAAGATGGCCAAAGATGCCATCGTCTTTGCCTGCGCCAACCCTATCCCCGAGATCTACCCCTGGGAAGCTGAGGAAGCGGGAGCCCAGGTAATTGCCACCGGACGGTCCGATTTCCCCAATCAGGTGAATAATTCCCTATGCTTCCCGGCCATTTTCCGCGGCACCCTGGATGTCATGGCCACGACCATCACCGATGAAATGTGCATTGAGTCAGCCGTGGAGCTGGCTAAGTGCGCCGAAGACAAAGGCCTCAGAAAAGATTACCTGCTGCCCACAATGAATGAATGGGAGGTCTTTCCGAGGCAAGCAGTAGCAGTGGCCCTGAAAGCCATAGAACAGAAAGTGGCCCGGATCACATTACCCAAAGAGAAGCTATTCGAGATCGCCTCGGATAAGATCCGCCGGGCCCGCCTGGAAACCCAGGTCCTGATGGAAAAGGGGCTGATTCCTTCATATAGCGAATAAACAGAGGAATGGAGCAAAAAAGCTATCGGGGACCCTGAAAGGCAGTTGCCAGCGAAGAAGTTTAAAAACCTGCAGGGTCCCCAAAAGACTCTTTTGGTTTTGGAAGGAGGATACGATGAGAGAGATTCACGCCAGTGAAATCGCAAAAGTGGTGAAAAGCCTCTGTATAGATGCCAATCTCTATTTGGGGGAAGATGTGCTGGCGGCTTTTGACCGGGCGGAGAAGATGGAAGAGTCTCCCGTGGGGAAAGAGGTCTTCGAGCAGCTCAAAGAAAATGCCCGCATCGCCCGGGAGGAACAGGTGGCCATCTGCCAGGATACCGGCCTGGCCGTGGTTTTCGTGGAGCTGGGCCAGGAAGTTCACATCGCCGGGGGAGACTTCAACGCGGCCATTAACGAAGGAGTAAAACAGGGATACCAGGAGGGGTATTTAAGAAAATCTGCCTGCCATTGTTTTAGCCGGGCCAACACTAAGGATAATACTCCGGCGGTCATCCATGTGGAGATCGTCCCCGGAGACAAAGTCAAAATTACGGTCGCACCCAAAGGCGGGGGCAGTGAAAACATGTCCGTGGTGACAATGCTTAGCCCTTCCGATGGCCTTGAAGGCTTAAAAAACCGGGTGGTGGAGTGGGTAAAGCAGGCCGGATCCAATCCCTGTCCTCCGATTGTGGTTGGAGTGGGCATTGGAGGAACGTTTGAGCAGACAGCTCTGATCGCCAAGAAAGCCCTGCTGCGCCCTCTGGGGGAGAAGAACCCCGACCCTAAGCTGGCCGCCCTGGAGGAGGAACTTTTGACCCGCATCAACAACCTGGGAATCGGGCCACAGGGACTGGGAGGACGTTTCACGGCCCTGGCCGTGCATGTGGAGATGATTCCTTGCCACATCGCCAGCTTCCCTATGGCGGTCAACATCAACTGCCATGCCCACCGGCATAAAGAAGCCGTAATCTGAGGGAGGAGATGAAACCATGAGCGCAACGATTCGATTAAAAACCCCCCTTTCCGACTCTGACGTAGAAAAGCTGAAAGCCGGCGACAAGGTCTTGCTTACCGGCGTGATCTATACCGGTAGGGACGCAGCCCACAAAAGGCTCTTTGATCTTCTTAAGGAAGGGAAACCCCTTCCCGTTGACCTTAAAGGACAGGTGATTTATTATGTGGGTCCTGCCCCGGCCAAGCCAGGCCAGGCCATAGGTTCGGCTGGTCCGACAACCAGCGGCCGCATGGACGCTTTTTCGCCCAGGCTGATGGAGATCGGCCTCAAAGGAATGATCGGCAAGGGCATGCGCAAAAAAGAAGTCATCGAGGCCATGAAGAAATACAAAGCCGTGTACTTTGCCGCCACGGGCGGAGCCGGGGCGCTTCTGGCCAAGGCCATCAAGAAAGCGGAAGTGGTGGCCTACGATGATCTCGGCCCGGAAGCCATCAGCCGGCTGGAAGTGGAAGATTTCCCGGTGATCGTAGTTAACGATACGGAAGGAAACGACCTGTATCAGCAGGGGATGGAGCAATACGCCCGGTAAAAAAATATTCACCGCAGAGCACGCGGAGAACGCAGAGGTTATAGAAATTCTAAACTATAAATAGAAGAGGCTCTTGCAAAAGTATTTTTTTGTGGTTCGACAAGCTTGTCCTGAGCGAACCGTTCACCCTTCGAGAACCTCAGGGCGAACGGTGAGTCGAAGGGCTCACCACGAACGGAAAAACTAAATAATTTCAACCTAAGCCCGTTCACCCTGAGCCTGTCGAAGGGTAAATTACGGACTTTTGCAAGAAGCTCAGAATAAAATTGATAATCTCGTAAAAAATCCGAAAGCCCCTTTCTCCGTCATTCCGGCCCCGTATCAAGTACGGGGTAAACTACAGCCGGAATCCAGTTATTTCAAGGACTTATCAAATCTCTGGACTCCGGTTTTCACCCCCGGATTAAGACATTCCGGGGCAGGCTCAGTGAAGACTTTTTACGAGACCATCAAAATTAACCAAAAGTAAAAAATATTTTATAAGTTTTGGTTTGGGAAATTTGAATTTTGTATTTGCTTAGCCCCGCGTTTCGCGGGATTCGATATTCGAATTTAGAGTTTTTTCTCGGTGTTCTCTGCGCTCTCTGCGGTGAAATAATTTAAAGGAGAAAAGCAATGCTTTATCGTTGGCAAACAGGAGCGACTGCCTGGCTGCTGCACCGTATCACCGGAGCGGCTGTGGGCATTTACCTATTGCTCCATATCCTGGGACAATTCGGCATGAAATATGGCGGGTTTGAGGGGCTTAGGAATTTTTTAAACGCCAAGGCGGTGGTAGTCATCCTCATGGCCTTCTTAATCTACCATACCTTAAACGGAGTGCGCGAATTGATCGTGGATTTCGGCAACGGAGCCCTCTACCACAAAAAGCTTTTCTGGGTGATGATGGGTATTGGGGGGATTGTTTACGTGGTCACCCTAACAGCTCTGTAGGAGGGGAGAGAAAATGGCCTATCAAACGTCGAGCGGTAATGGCGCATTTCACTGGCTGTTCCAGAGAATCTCCGGGATTCTCATTGCCATCATTTTATTTATCCACTTAGGGGCGATCCATTTTGGGATTTCAACTGTTGACCTGGGAAGCCCAACCTGGAAGGTCTTGCATTTGGCTTTTGTGGTCTTGCTCCTCTACCATATCTTGATGGGTTTCTGGTTGCTGGTTGAGGATTACGTGCGCACCCACTGGATCCGGATTTCCCTGTACGGGTTAGCCTGGGTGGTCGGGCTGGTATTTTTTATTTTGGGTGTTGTTACCATAGTGCCTTTTGGTACTTAAGGCAAATAATTTGCCACAGAGGACAAAGAGACCACAGAGCTATAACTAAAATTTTAGAACAAAAAACTTCTAAGACAGATGAACGTAAATAAATCCCGATAAAATTCTTTTTAAAAAATCTTAACAGAGTTTTCAGAGTTTGAACGAGAGGCGTACAGAGAGAAAGCAAATTACAAAGAAATCCTAAATTCAAAATTTTATAGGACGCAGATTTACGCAGATAACCGCAGATAATTATTGTTTTTAGTTTATCCTGATAATCTGTGTACATCCGTGTCCAAAAAGGAATTTCCTATACAATTGCGAGCGAAAGCGAAGCAATCTCGTTTTTATAAGTGCCCGAAAATACAAGATTGCTTCGTCGTCCCGCCAATGCGGAACTCCTCGCAATGACAAGAACAGGACTTTTTACGAATTCATCAATTTTGGTCATTTGAAATTATTTAGAATTTCTATTACCGCTGTGGTCTCTGTACTACTAACGTGCAACATCTTGAAATTCTATTAAGAAAAAATTTGGCTACAAGCTAAATGCTTTCTTTTGCTTGCGGCTACGCCGCACTGTGCCCTCTGTAGCTAAAGGTTTTGATGAAACTGGAGGAAAGAAATGGTTCATGAACATGAGGTTGTCATCGTCGGCGCGGGTATTGCCGGCCTTTATGCGGCCTTAGAGGCCAGCCGCTCCGTGAATACGGCGGTTATTTCGAAGGTTTTTCCCACCCGCTCTCATTCCATATCGGCTCAGGGGGGGACGGCGGCTCCTCTGGGAAATATGGAAGAGGATAGCTGGGAATGGCACCTTTTCGACACGGTGAAAGGGGCGGATTATTTAGGCGATCAGGATGCCCAGGAAATTTTAGTCCGGGAATCCGTGGAAGTGGCTTATGAGCTGGAACATATGGGCTGTCCGTTCAGCCGCACCGAGGAAGGAAAGATCGCCCAGCGGGAATTCGGCGGGCATTACAGCAATCTCGGCAAAGGGCCCATTCGCAGAGCTTGCTATGCCGCGGACCGCACCGGCCATGCCATGCTCCATACCCTCTATGAACAATGCGTGAAGAACGACGTCAGGTTCTACACCGAGTTTTTCGTCCTAAATCTCCTGGTGGAGAATAATATTTGCACCGGCGTGGTGGCCTGGGACATGCAGAACGGAGGGCTGCATGTCTTTCACGCCAAGGCCGTAATGTTCGCCACCGGCGGGTATGCCCGGGCCTGGAAAGTGAACACGAATGCTTTATCCAACACGGGTGATGGTATGTCCATTGTCCTGCAGGCGGGCCTGCCGCTGGAGGATATGGAGTTCGTCCAATTCCATCCCACCGGACTTTTTCCTTCCGGAGTTTTAGTTACAGAAGGAGCCCGGGGAGAAGGAGGGTATCTGGTCAATAACGAAGGCAAGCGTTTCATGGAGAAATATGCCCCGGCCAAGATGGAACTGGCTCCGCGGGATGTAATCTCCCGGTCGATTCAGACGGAGATCAACGAAGGGCGGGGAATCGGCGGAAAAGGATATGTCCACCTGGACCTTCGCCACTTGGGCCGTGCGGCCATAATGGAAAAACTGCCCCAGATTCACGAACTCATTTTGAAGTTCTCCGGCATTGACGCAGTTACCGACTTTGTTCCCATTCTGCCCACGTCCCATTACGCCATGGGCGGGATTCCCACCGACGTGAACGGGCGGGTGGTGATGGACGCCAAAAACACGCCGGTAACCGGTTTCTATGCGGCCGGGGAATGTGCCTGCGTTTCGGTGCACGGAGCGAACCGTCTGGGTTGTAATTCCACCATGGACTGCGCGGTTTACGGAAGAAGAACTGGCCGGGCCATGGCCAGGTTCATCGGGGAAGGGGCTGAGAAAGCCGATCTTCCCAAGGATGCCCTGGAGAGGGGAAGGGCCAAATTGGAAAGATTGCTAACAGCAAAAGGAAAAGAAAACCCGGCAGCCATCCGGGACGAGCTGCAAGAAACCATGATGATAAACTGCGGGGTCTTCCGCGAGGAGAAACTCCTGAAGAAGCAACTGGAAATCATTAAATCCCTGCAGGGCCGGTTCAAAGAAATCGAGGTGGGTTATAAAGGGCCGCGCTTCAATACTGAGCTTCTCGACGCCATCGAGCTGGGCAACATGCTGGACTTCGTTGAAACCATTGTCGTCGGAGGACTGGCCCGCACCGAGAGCCGGGGGGCCCACTCCCGCACGGACTTTCCCAAACGCGATGACGCCAACTGGATGAAGCATACCCTGGCCTGGAAGACGGATTCCGGAATACGGCTGGATTACAAACCCGTGGTGGTAACCCGTTTCCAGCCTGAGGAAAGAAAATTCTAAGGAGCAGAAAAATGACGCAGACCTTTAAAATTTTCCGGTACAACCCCGACGAGGACAAAAAGCCTTATTACAAATCTTACCAGGTGGAAACGCAGGAAGGGATGACCATTCTCGATGCTTTAAACGAGATCAAATGGAAACAGGACGGCGGCCTCACCTTCCGCCGCTCCTGCCGCCACGGTATCTGCGGGTCCTGCGCCATGACCATCAATGGCTTAAACCGCCTGGCCTGCGAGACCCAGATAAAATCCCTCGGTGGGCGGACGGTGGAAGTTGAGCCCCTGAGGCACTTCCCGGTGATTAAAGACCTGGCCGTGGATATGGAGGACTTCTACAAAAAATACGAAGCCATCAAACCATACTTTATCGCCGGCACACCTCCCACGGATAAAGAGCGGTATCAAAGCATCGCCGACCGGAAGAAAATCGACGGATCTTATGAGTGCATCCTCTGTGGAGCCTGCACCTCGTCCTGCCCGTCCTACTGGGCCAATCCCAACTTTTTGGGACCGGCAGCTCTGCTTAAAGCCTACCGGTTTTCTTTCGACTCCCGGGAGGAGGGACTGGATGAGCGCCTGCCGATTCTGAACAGCCGCTATGGGCTCTGGCGGTGCCACACCATATTCAATTGCACCATCTGCCCGAAATCCTTGAACCCCACGTGGGCCATCGGCGAGCTGAAGAAAAAGGTCGTAAGCGAGAAATATTAACCGGAGGCTACGGGGTTGAAGGTCCAAGATTTCTATCGTGGTGTCTCATAAATTAAGAGGATATGTCAAAGCCGGTCCAGGGAGCCAGGGGAAAGACCGCTGCGCTTTCCAAAATGAGGCGGTGGTTCCACCTTGAAGGAGCGGGGCGAGGCTTGCTCAAAAATTCAGGCAGGATATCCAAGAATTGTCGCCCCGCTGATTTCTTTGCGGAAACAAGGCCTAATGTGTGAAATCGGCTATTGCCCAGCCGATTTTGGAGGCGCGCATCGTTCTTCCGCCTGGCTCCACGTTGAAATTTGTCAACCAAATTCTGAACCTAAACTTCCCTCGAACCCTTGAACCCTTTACGATCATGGTAAGGCTGGATTGCTGTCGGAGTGCCTATGAACATTCATGAATATCAGGCCAAGGAAATTCTCTCACGGTACGGAATAAAAATTCCGAAGGGACGAGTGGCTTTCCACCTCAAAGAGGCGGAAGCGGCCGCCCAGGCGATCGGGCCCGGCCCTTATGTGGTTAAGGCGCAGGTGCATGCCGGAGGCCGTGGAAAAGCGGGAGGAATCCGGGGAGCCATGGATGCCTCTGAGGTTGCGGGCTTCGCCCGGCAGATGTTCGGGGCTAAGCTGATTACTCCACAGACGCGGGCGCAGGGAAAACCCGTAAGCCGGGTGCTGGTGGAAGAACGCCTTTCCATCGCTCGGGAGCTTTATTTGGGGGTAACGATTGACCGTGGGCAGGGCAAGATAGCAGTGATCGGGTGCGCCGAAGGCGGAGTGGATATTGAGGAAATTGGATCCAGATCGCCAGAAAAAATCCACAAAATGATTTCGGAACCGGGGTGTGGTTTTACCTTTTTTCAGGGACGCAGGTTAGCCATTAACATGGGTCTGGAAGGCGGCAACATAGGGAAGGGCGCAGCCATTGCCTTCGGCCTCTTCCGGGCATTCATGGATAATGACTGTTCTCTGGCCGAAATCAACCCTCTGGTGTTGACCACAGCAGGAGATTTAGTTGCTCTGGATGTAAAAATGAACATCGACGACAATGCCCTGTACCGCCATCCAGAAATCATGGCCCTGCGGGACATAGAGCAGGAGGATCCCCGGGATGTAGAAGCTGCCAGGCTTAATTTGAATTTTATCAACCTTCCGGGGAATATCGGCTGCATTGTCAATGGGGCTGGCCTGGGTATGGCTACCTTAGATCTCCTTCGTTATTATAAGGGAGAGCCGGCCAATTTTTTGGATGCCGGAGCCGGAGCAACCAAAGACGTAATCCGCAACGCCTTTGGCCTTCTTTGTGCCGATCCTAAAGTCAAAGGAATTTTTGTCAATATGTTCGGGGGCATCACCCGCTGCGACAGTTATGCCCAGGGAATTGTAGATGCGCTCCGGGAGAATCCTTTGACCATTCCTTTAGTGGTAAGGATGGAAGGAACCAACGTGGAATTGGGCAGGAAGATTCTGCAGGAGTCCGACTTGAACATCATGACCTACAAAAGCATGCGCGAAGCCGCCCAGAAAATCATCGAACTGGTAAAGAAAAAGAAATAAGCAGTAAAAGTAAGTAGTAAGTTGGGAATGGTGAAATACCTTCATGCCATGGAGGATCTCATTTTCTTTTCTTTCCTCCTGTTTTCCTCAGAGATTGTTTACGCCCAGGCGCGAACGGGTTAAAAAGCGCAGGGTTTCATTACTTCCACTCTGAGCGGTCAAAGAATCGTACGAGCATCCAACCAGTGGCTCGATCCGTCATTCAGGACCTCAAGCAACGGGTTTCATCTGGCTGTTTCTCCCCGGTAGTTGTTTTCTGAATTCTGGATTTCTGTTTTCTGGCTTTTCCAATAAATCGTGCATTACTTCTTGTAAGGAATTTGGATTTCAACATCTGTCATGGGGTAATGCCTTTTATTGAGCGTAACTAAGACAGCCCCGGCTCTTTTGGCGGAGGCGGCAATCAGGGCATCGGGTAATAAAAGCCGGTGAGAGGCCAAGAATGCTTTCCGGTACCTTCCTGCATCTTCAGCCACCCTGCCGTCGACCGGGACTTCTTCCATACCCTCAAAAAGGGAAGCGACGCTTTCTTCTTCCTCCGGCATAATCCCTGAATAAATTTCAGCCTTACTGATAACAGAATAAAAGACAGTGGCTTCCCGGGCGTTCATATGTTCCAAAAATTTATATGCTTTCTCTTCACCGCGAAGATGGTCGACGAGCACATCGGTGTCAATTAGGCAAGCATTCATCCCTTACCCATCTTCTCCCGCTTTTCCCACTCCCGGCGGATCTTCCTAACATATGTGGAAGTATTCCCAATATCCTTTCGCTTGCTCCAGAGGCCGAAACTTTCCTCTAAAGCCTCGTTGAATTTAAACGTCCCCTTTTTCAGAAATTGCTCGATTGCCTGTCTAATCAACTCTGATACGGTGACCCGGCGGTGATGACTCTCTCGGCTCAGTGCCCTTTTAAGAGCCTGATCCAAATAAATTTGGGTTCGCACCATTTAAACCTCCTTTAAACGATGTATACATACATCATATCATATCATAGAAATATTCTGCGGGCAATACCTTGAAAGGTTTGAACCTGGCAACAAAATATTATCTAATTTCGGATCGCGGAGAAGCAAATCATGATTCTGTAAGTCCGTGCTGCCGCCTTCGTGGTATAATAGCTGAACTCTGGGTAAAAAAATAGTAGAATAAGAAATCATGTTGGATCTCTATGAAGAGCTAAAGACTCTGGGTCGACCGGCTAAACGCAACAAAGACCGAATATGCCGTATGCGGCGGGTTGGCTTTGGCGGTTTATGGGATTCCGCGGGCCACGGTTGGTATCGATCTTTTGATTGCGAAAGCTTCTCTTCCTGAAATTCAATCCCTGGCACAGGAGTTAGGATATAATTTGAAAGCTGAGCCTATGATTTTTGCGCACGGGGCAATTGAAATTAACCGCTTTTCAAAAATCGATTCGGAAACCGGGGATATCCTCTCGCTGGATCTGCTTCTGGTCTCTTCGGAGATCGAACAGGTCTGGAAGAGCCGGCAGGAAGTATCCTGGGAAAGTGGAAAAATTTGGGTTGTGTCTCGCGAAGGGTTGATTTCCTTGAAATCTCTCCGGGGAAGCGGGCAGGATCTTGATGATATTAAGAAGTTAAAGGAGGAATCGTATGAAAGTTGACATGTCCGCGAAAGCAATTTCTGCCCGCCTTAAACTCGTTTCGCAGTTGCGGCGGCTCTGCCTATCTCTGGCCAAAGCCAAAGAAATTTCTCCCGAGGAGAAACAGGTAAAAAGTGAGCTTCTGCAAAAGTCCGTAATTTACCCTTCGACAGGCTCAGGGTGAACGGGCTTAGGTTGAAATTATTTAGTTTTTCCGTTCGTGGTGAGCTTGTCGAACCACAAAAAAATACTTTTGCAAGAGGCTCAAGTAAGTAGTAAATAGTGAGTTGGGAGTTGTAACTACTCACTACTCTCCACACCCAACTCACGGTTTTTACAATTCCAGGTAGGCTTTTTTGATCATGTTGGTTTGAAGAGAGGGGGGAGAAAGGGTAGAGTCATCGTCCGATCATCAACCTGGGCAGCCACAAGGCTATTTCTGGAAAGATGGCCAGGATGGCGGTTGCCAGAAGCATCAGGAAAAAGAAAGGCAGGGCGTTTCTGGCGATAGACCCTATTTCATGCCCGGTTAATCCCTGGATTACAAATAGGTTAAACCCCACGGGGGGGGTAATCTGGGCTAATTCCACCATGAGCACCACAAAGATGCCGAACCACACGAGATCGAATCCAGCCCCGGTTATCAGGGGTAAAACGATGGGCAGGGTCATGACCACCATGGATATACCGTCGAGTAAACACCCCAGAATTAAATAAAATACGGATAGGGTAATGAGGAGCAAGTACGGGGAGAGTTTAAAGGAGGCTATGATCTCGGCTAACTGACGGGGAATACCCAGGTACCCGACGGCTACGGACAGAAAGGCAGCTCCTGTTACTATGAAACAAATCATACAGGTGGTGCGGGTGGCGGCCATCAGGCTTTCCGTGAAAGTTTTCCAGTTCAGGGTTCGAGACATGGCCGCCACCAGGAGGGATCCTCCCACTCCACAGGCCGCCGCTTCGGTCGGCGTTGCCCACCCCGCGTAAATACTGCCTAGGACCAGGGCAATGAGAAAAACGGTGGGCATGATTTTTGGAATGGATCGAAGCCGGTCTCTCCAGCTATATTCCGTCACCATCGCCGGGGTTAGACCCGGGTTAATGAGACCTCTGATGATTATGTAAACCATGTAAATCCCCGCCACCATAAGCCCGGGGAGCACACCCGCAATGAATAGTTTGCCGATGGATACTTCCGCCAGCACTCCGTAGATAATCATGATGATGCTCGGGGGGATGAGGAAGCCTAACGTACCGGCTCCCGCCAGCGAGCCGATGGATAACGGAAGGTCATAGTTTAACTTTTTGAACTCGGCGAGAGTGACCCTCCCTATGGTAGCTGTGGTGGCTGCGCTCGACCCGCTCACGGCGGCGAACATAGCGCAGGCCAGCACGTTGGTGTGCAGTAACTTACCGGGCAACCGGTAAATCCAGGGGGCCAGTCCGTCGAATAGCTGCTCGCTGAGTTTGGTGCGGTACAATATTTCACCCATGAAAACAAAGAGGGGGAGACAGGTCAGCGCCCAGCTGTTGTTGGTGTTCCAGGCAATCATTCCCAAAACTTTTCCCGGCGGAATTCCAGTAAAGAAGTAAATCCCTATTATTCCCGCTATGGCTAAAGAAATCGCAATCCATACGCCCGCTCCGAGTAAGAGGAAAATGCTTCCCAGGACGACGGCTATAACCCAGACGATGTCCATCTCCTTTTCTCCGTACCGTAAAATCTAAAGTCCTGAAGGTTATTCGTTTTGCTCTTTTGAGGATCTGAGGGAAATGATGCTGGTCAAAATATTGGCCCCCAGCTGGAGCGTCATTAGAAAAGAGCCCACCAGTAAAAAGAATTGGGGAATATAAATCGGTGTTCTGGATGGGTGCAAAGACCTGGAGTCTGAAATCACGGAGGCGTAAAACAACTCCCGTATATGCCAGGAGAGATAGATTAAAAAAATTAAGGCCACCGCCGAGCAAATCAGGTTCAAATAAGCCTGGCCCTTGGGCGACAGACGGGACAAAAGGAGCCTTATGCGGATGTGCCCTTCGGTCTTTAAGGTGTAAGCCAAGCCCAGGAATACCAGGCAGGCCAGAAAATACGCGGCGTACTCATCGGCGATTAAGGTAGTCGCGGCAAAGACCGTGCGTAAGATGATCTCTAACAGGATCAGCAGGGAGATGGCCAGAATCAAAACGCTGGCTGCCACCCCTCCCGCGTGGGAAAGCTGGTTAATACCGGTCACGATTTTATTCGTCATGGAGAACGGCTGCTCCCTTCTAAAGGTTATTGAAGGGTGAGACCGGGAGCTTTAACTCCCCGGCCTCCTGGAAATCGGACTTCATCTGCGGACAGCCGCCAAGAACTCCTTTAAGGTCGCTTCCGCATCCGGGCCGGCCACCTTAACCCAATCCGCCCAGATCGTCTTGCCAATTTCGCCGTACTTAGCGACCATCTCTGGAGTGGGATGAATTATTTTAACCCCTTCTTTAAGCAATCTTTCTTCACACTTCTTGTCCGTTTCCTTACTAACTACCCATTGTTTTGATTCCATTTCCCGGGCTGTATCCAGGACAATTTTTTTGAGGTCATCAGGCAATTTTTTCCAGGCATCCAGGTTCACCGTCACGGCATCCAGGGGAAAGGCAAATTCAAGGCGTTGGAAATGAGGCGTAACCTCCCATAACTTCCCATCCACGCCGCTGATTGTGCTCGTGATGACGGAGTCGATCACTCCGGCAGCCAGGGCCGCATATACTTCACCCCAAGGCAGAACAATCGGGACTCCCCCGACGAGTTTGGTGAATTCGGCTGAGTTTTTATCATAGCCCCTGGTCTTCAGCCCCTTGAAGTAGGCCATGGACGCGACGGGTTTTTTGGTGTAGATGCCGCTCGGCGACCAGGGGGAGGTGTAAAGAAACTTCTGCTTCCAGCGCGCCGCAATTTTATCGTAGTAAGGACGGGAGATGCTCAGGAGTCGAGAAGCCTCGTCGTAGCTCTTCATCAGGAAGGGCATGCTCGTAAGACCCAGAAAAGGCTCATCCCCCACCAGGCCCGTGAGCAGCATTTCACCTATCGGGGCGAGACCATCTCTTACGACCTTGAGCATTTCCGGGCCTTTGTATCCCAGAGCTCCTCCAGGGTGAACGATGATCTTTAATTGTCCTTTAGTCCGGGTGTCGATCAACTTGGCGAATTCCATACAACCCACGGTGTGGAAGTTCCCAGCGGGCCAAACCACCGGCAAATCCCACTTGATGGTCGACGCTTTGGCAGAGGCGGCTAAACCCAACCCCACCATAGTAAATACCAGAAGTAATCCCCACAAGATTATTTTTTTCATCTCCTTACCCTCCTTTCTTTAATAGGCCGAAGCCCGTGGCTTACAAGAGGTAAAATATTTCTCTTATGGCCCACAGAAATTGCCCAATAGATTTAAATTTCTCTTTTTCTACCCAATTCAACCCCCAAAGCAAGGGCTTTTATGTTCAATTTTAGCAGCGAGGTGGGGACCCGGCTTGTTAGCGCTTGCCTAAGAGATTCTTCTGTTACCAGGTTCAGGGCTTTTACAACTGCCCCGAGAAGCACCATGTTGGCCACCATGCGGTTTCCTAATTCCGTCAGGGCTTTTTCAGTAGCCGGGACCGGCATATGCTTCAAAGGAGAAGCAGGGTCGGGCTTGACCATCTGGGAGTCGAAGAAAATGACGCCGCTTGAAGCGTTGACTTTGGTTTTATTCTGTTCGTAGGTTCCCTGGGACATGCAGGCCAGAACGTCAGCCTCCGTGACCTCGGGGTAATCGATCCAGGAATCGGAGATGACTACGTCGGACTTACAGGCAGAGCCCCGGGCTTCGGCGCCATAGGAGGAAGCCTGACCCACGTATTTTTTCTCTATGACCGCAGCTTCTCCCAGAATCTCGCCCATCAAGAGGATGCCTTGACCGCCCAATCCGGCAAAGCGCACCTGAATCATGACCGCCCTCCTTCTGTTCCTTTATCCACCAATTGGCCAACAATGATTTTGCCCAGGAGCTCTTCCGGGCTCATGCCCCTAATTTTTTCAGTCGAGATACAACTGTTTTTCAGGGATTGAATCATATCATAGGCCGTGCGGAAGGCGTTCCGCCGTCCAAAGTGGGTGGGACACGGGGAGAGGGCTTCGACAAAAGCAAAGCCCCGGTGAGAGATCGCCTTTTTCAGAATACGGGTTAGCGGGATGGGGGCGGCAACCGACTGGCGGGCCACATAAGTGGCCCCGGCGCCTTCCACAAGTTTGCACAGGTCAAAGGGCGGCTCCTGGTTTCCTTTGGGCGTGGTGGTGGTCATGGAGCCAAGAGGAGTGGTGGAGGCCACTTGCCCCCCGGTCATGCCGTAAATGGCGTTGTTGGCGCAAATCACAGTCATATCCATATCGCGCCGGGCAGCGTGGATAAGATGGTTGCCGCCGATGGCGCTTAAGTCGCCGTCGCCGCTGATTACTACGACCTTCAACTTTGGGTTATAAAGTTTGGCGCCGGTGGCGTAAACGATCGCCCGGCCGTGGAGGGTATGCAGGGTATCGGCCTTGAAGTGCGGGCTGGGAATCCAGGCTGCACATCCGATTCCTGAAACAAAGAGCATCTGCTTCATGTCGTATTCCAGTTCGGCGATGGCCCTAAGGACAGCGCCCATCAATATGCCATGGCCGCATCCCGGGCAGAAGGGCGTGGGAAAAGCCTCCGTATTGATCATCTGAAAAATTTTCTCCTTCATGCCATGTTCCTCCGAATTCCTTCGACGATCTCCCCGGGTTCAATGACCTCGCCGTTGGTCTTGGGTATGGAAATGACCGGTGTCGTGGTGTATTTTTTGAGTTCTCCGGCCACCTGGCCCCGGTTCATTTCTGGAACGAAGATAACCCGGCACTTCTTCCCTAATTTTATGATGGCTTCGTCGGCAAACGGCCAGATGGAGATTAAACGCAGCAGGCCGGCCTTCATTCCCTGGTTCCTGAGTCTTTTGACCGCCTGTAAGGCGGCTCGAGCCGTGAATCCATAAGCCAAAACGCCCACCTCAGCATCGTCCAGAAAATAGGATTCCGTCTCAATCACCTCATCTTTAAAATCCCTGACCTTAAGCACCAGCCGTTCCGTCAGCCGGGCCTGAACCGCGGAATCGGCCGTCTTACGAAAACCCCAGGAGTCATGGGTGGAGCCAGTGACCAAAAGGTTGGCCCCTTCTCCAAAGGAAGGCATGGGGGGCACGCCGTTTCGCTCCTCGGTTCCAAAAGGTGGGAGCCCCGGGGCCTTGTAACGATCCCAGACCTCCACCTCTTCTTTGACCACCAAAGTTTCCCGCAGATGGCCCACAGCTTCGTCGGCCAGAATAAAAGCCGGCAGGCGGAACCGCTCGGCATAGTTGAAAGCCTTGATGGTCAGGTCGTACATTTCCTGCACGGACCATGGGGCCAGGGCCACAATTTCATTGTCTCCATGGGGGCCCCATTTGACCTGCATGATGTCACCCTGGGCCGGCCGGGTGGCCTGGCCCGTGCTCGGACCGGCGCGCTGGACGTCCACGATTACACAGGGGGTCTCGGTAATTACGGCATAGCCGACGGCTTCGGCCATTAAACTAATCCCCGGGCCGGAAGTGGCCGTCATGGCTTTTGCTCCGGCCCAGGAAGCCCCGATTACAGAGGAGATGGAACCGATTTCGTCTTCCATCTGGATGAAAACTCCGTCAATATCCGCGAGGCGATGGACCATGCGAATCATGACTTCGCTGGCCGGGGTAATCGGATAGCCGGCATAAAAACGGCAGCCGGCAGCGATGGCTCCTTCGGCGCAGGCTTCGTCTCCCTGCATGAAGTACCAGCCGGGGGCCAGGGAACTTTTAATTTTTTTTCGCTGTATGGGCATTCCTCAACCTTCTTTCTCGACGTTAATGGCTAGGTCCGGGCAGAGCATCTCACATTGGAGGCAGTGAGTGCATAGCTCCGGATGAACGGCAACCACAGGGTTAAACCCTTTCTCCGAAACTTCCAAAGATTTCTCGAAGACTTTCTTCGGGCAAACTTCAAGGCAGATGTAGCATCCCTTGCACCATTTCTGGTTGAGGTGGATGTTCACCGCCTTTTTTACTTTTTCTTTCTTCTTTGCTTTATCCGGCAAGGTTAAAATCTCCCTTCTTTTTCGGCATCTCCATAACCTAAAAAGTAATATCGCTTATGGAGAGAGGAATAGTCAAGTTTTTTTTTCTAAGTCCTTCAGGGTGGAATGGCTGCCTTTTTTTCTTGACGGAAGGGGGGTCAAATAATAATATGAAGCAAAGTTGATGGTTTCGTAAAAAGTCCTGTTCTTGTCATTGCGAGGAGTGCCGCATTTGCGGGACGACGAAGCAATCTTGTATTTTCGGGCATTTATAAAAACGAGATTGCTTCGTCGGCCTTAGGCGGACTCGCAATGACCCTTTCGCGACTTTTACGCGCTTAGCGCCTCACTAATACAAACATGTTTGTAAGAAGGAAATGTCTGCCGATAAATCCCCCCTTCCCCCCTTTGCCAAAGGGGGGTTAGGGGGGATTTCAGGACTTTTCGCTGCCCGCCTGAGGCGGGCCACTTTTTCCGCGCAAGGTCGCGGAAAAAGCATAGGAGATTATCAAAGTTTTTCTTCCGTAAAAAAGGAACTTTTTCATGAGTATCTTGGTGGACGAAAACACGAAGGTTATATGCCAGGGAATTACCGGAAAGCAGGGGATGTTTCATACCCGGCAGGCCGTGGCTTATGGGACAAAGATGGTCGGGGGGGTGACCCCTGGAAAAGGCGGGGGGAAGATGGATGATCTCCCCATTTTTAACACCGTTGCGGAAGCGGTCCAGCAGACAGGGGCGAAGGCTTCGGTCATTTATGTGCCCGCTCCTTATGCGGCCGATGCCATCATGGAGGCGGCGGATGCAGGGCTGGAACTCATCGTCTGTATTACGGATGGGATTCCTGTTCTGGATATGGTGATGGCCAAAGGATACCTCGCCGGGAAAAAAAGCCGCCTGCTCGGTCCAAATTGCCCGGGCGTAACCACCCCGGGCAAATGTAAGATCGGCATCATACCGGGATACATACATAAACCGGGAACAATCGGGGTGATTTCCAAGAGCGGGACATTAACTTATGAGGTTGTTGATCAACTAACCCGCCTGGGCCTGGGCCAATCAACCTGTGTGGGCATCGGCGGAGATCCGGTTATTGGAATGACTTTCGTCGATGTCCTGAAACTTTTCGCCGAAGACTCTAAGACAGAGGCGGTAATGCTCATAGGCGAGATCGGCGGGGAGGCCGAGGAAGAAGCTGCCGAGTATATCAAATCCAACCATTTTTCCAAACCAGTTATAGCTTTCATCGCCGGGCAGAATGCTCCTCCTGGCCGGCGCATGGGGCACGCCGGAGCGGTCATCTCCGGAACAAAGGGTTCAGCTCAAGGGAAGATGGAGGCTCTGCGGGCTGCGGGAGCTACGGTAGTTGTAAACCCAGCAGACATGGGTGGAACGGTTAAAAGAGTATTAGAAGAACGAAAAGGATCATAAACCCATGGCCAAAAAGGGAAAACATTCCATAGAAATTTACAAGAGCTGGTGCAAGCGGTGCGGAATCTGTGCGGCTTTCTGTCCGGCCCAAGTTCTGGCGCAGGATGAGGCCGGGAACCCGTATTTAAAAGATCCCGATCAATGCACCGGGTGCCAGTTGTGCCAATTGCGCTGTCCGGATTTTGCCATTAATGTGAAGTCGCCCCGGAAGAAGGAAGATAAGGATTTGGGGAAAACCGAGGAGAAGGTTGAGGAAGGAACGAATGAATAGACCGAAAAAGCCTGAGCCGAAAGCTCAGCTCATGCAAGGGAACGAAGCCTGCGCCGAAGGGGCCCTGCTCGCTGGATGCCGGTTTTTCGCCGGTTATCCGATCACCCCCGCTTCGGAGATCGCCGAGCACCTTTCTTACCGGCTTCCCCAGGTGGACGGAACTTTTATCCAGATGGAAGATGAGATCGCCAGCATGGGAGCGGTGATCGGCGGATCTCTGGCAGGGGTGAAATCCATGACCGCCACTTCCGGGCCGGGATTTTCCTTGATGCAGGAGAACCTGGGATTTGCCTGTATGGCCGAAGTCCCCTGTGTGGTGGTGAACGTGATGCGGGGCGGACCCAGCACGGGACTGCCCACGAATCCTTCGCAGGGAGACGTTATGCAAGCCCGCTGGGGCACCCACGGGGATCACCCTATCATCGTGCTCTCTCCCAGCTCGGTCCTGGAATGTTTTACCCTCACGGTGAAAGCTTTTAATTATTCGGAAAAATACCGAACACCGGTGATCTTCCTGATGGATGAAGTGGTGGCCCACATGAGAGAAAAGGTGGTCTTGCCCGAACCAAGCGAGGTCACGGTCATTGACCGGGTTAAACCTTCGGTTCCGCCGGAGTGGTACCTTCCTTACGAAGATACCAGTTTTGGAGTGCCGCCCATGGGGATTTTCGGGGAGGGGTATCGTTATCACGTCACCGGATTGGTCCATGACATCCGGGGATTTCCCACTTTAAGGCAGGACGAAATTGAACCCTTCCTGCTCCGCCTCTTCCGCAAGATTTCCATTCACTTTGCCGACATCCAGCTCGTCGAGAGTTTTCACACCGAAGATGCGGATCTGGTGATCGTGGCTTATGGATGCACTTTCCGGTCTGCCCATCGAGCTATGGTGGAAGGTCGCGCCCGGGGCCTGAAAGTGGGATTGCTGAAGTTGATCACCCTCTGGCCTTTTCCCCGCAGGGTTGTTGAACCTTTAACCAGGGCCAAAAAGACCCTGCTCGTTCCGGAGATGAACATGGGCCAGATCTCCCGGGAGGTCAAGAGGGTCAACCAGGGGATGACCACGGTGTTAGCCGTGAACAAGATCGACGGAACAATGATTACCCCTCAGGAAATCCTGGAAAAAATCGAGGAGGAAAAGAAATGATCGAAGATCGCCCCCTCATCTACAAATATCTTCGTCATGATAAAAAATTTCCGCACGTCTGGTGCGGAGGATGCGGGATCGGCATTCTCCTGGGGTCGTTGATCCGGGCCATTGACCATCTCGGTTATGCCAAGGACGAGGTGGTCCTGGTTTCAGGCATTGGCTGTTCGGGAAGACTCCCGGTCTATGTGGACTTTAACACCTTGCACACCACCCATGGCCGGGCCTTGACTTTTGCCACAGGAGTTAAACTGGCCAAGCCTGAGCTGAAAGTTATCATCATCATGGGGGATGGCGATGCCACGGCCATCGGCGGAAATCATTTTATTCATGCGGCCCGCAGGAATCTGGACCTGACCGCCATCATCGTGAATAACAACATTTACGGCATGACCGGCGGGCAGTATTCTCCGACAACGCCCTACGGGCAGCGGGCTACCACGGCCGTTTATGGTTCGGTGGAACATTCCTTCAACATCGCCCAACTGGCCGTGTGCGCCGGAGCCGTCTTCGCCGCCCGCGGGACCGTATATCATGTAAGGCAGCTGGACGGGCTTATCGAAAAAGCCCTGCTGAAAAATGGTTTCAGCGTGGTAGAGGTCATCAGCCAGTGCCATACCCACTATGGCCGGCTGAACAAACTGGGCAACCAGATCGAGATGATGAAACAGCAGCGGGACAGCGCCGTTCCCGTGGAGAAGGCCAGGAAGATGAGTCCGGAAGAAATGGAAGGAAAATTTGAAATCGGCATCCTGGTTGATCGGGAAGCGCCCAGCTATCTGGAACAGTACAATAAGGTGCGGCAGAAGGCCAAGAATGCCCTTTCCCTGCAACTGACCAAAGAAGAGAAAGAAGAAAGCGAGCGGCGGGAAGCTTTGGATAAACAATAATACAGTTCGAAGTGCGGAGTAAAAAATAAAATTCACTTTAGGCACATAAGAGAGCGGTTATGTTAGATCGTTTCGAAATCAGGTTTAGCGGCACAGGCGGGCAAGGAATAGTGCTGGCGGGAATTATTCTGGCTGAAGCCGCTGGTATTTATGAGGGAAAGCACGTTGTGCAAATTGTCAGTTATGGCCCGGCAGCCCGCGGAGGAACGAGCCGGGCGGATGTGGTGATCAGTGAAAACGAGATAGATTATCCCAAAGCCATGGGCTTGGATTTGCTCCTGGCCATGAATCAGATGGCCTGCGATGAATCCGCTCCTGAACTGAAACCGACGGGAATCCTGGTGGTGGATTCCCTGCTGGTCACCCAGACGTCCAATCCCCGGGTGGTGCAAATTCCCTTTACCCGGATCGCCAGGGAGAAGTGCGGACGGGAGCAGATGGCCAACATTGTAGCGTTAGGGACTTTGAGCCAGCTCATCCCGGCCATGCCGGCCGGAGCAGGAATTGTCGGGAGAGAATCTATGGAAGCTGCGGTGATGGCCCGGATTCCGCCGGGGACGGAAAAGATGAATAAACTGGCTTTCGAAGAAGGAGTCAAGGCCGCCCAAGAGATTCAAAAAACCCTCGTCTTTGAAGAACCCTCCGAAGACCACGACCAGATCTGAAAAACAGGAGACAGAATTCAGAATAATACTTTTTATGTTATTCTCCTGAATTCTGACTCCTGTCTTCTGTATTCTGCTTTTCCCCTTCCTCCGGCAGCAAATCCAACAACTGTTTTAAGATCCTGGCTGTGGCGCCCCAGATAGTGTGGCCCTGGTATTGGTAAAAATAGACCGGGAAGGGATCTCCGTTTCTCACTATGACCTCCTGGCGGAATTTATCACCATCCAGAAATGCTAAAAGGGGCGCTTCGATTACTTCTTCGATCTCGTGAGGATTTATCTGGAATGGGTAGGGATAAGGAATGAAGGCGACGAAAGGAGAGATACAGAAGTCCGTTGTGGCCGTTAAGGAATCGTCTAACTCTCCCAGGAGACGCACATCCTCTTTTTTGATCCCCATTTCTTCCTGGGCCTCGCGCAGGGCAGTATTTAGGAGGTCTTTGTCTTTTTGGTCCTGCCGTCCCCCGGGAAAAGAAATCTGACCTTTGTGGTGTTCTACTATGTCCGTCCGCTTGGTGAAAAGAATATGATACTCATCGCCTTTCTTAAAAAGCGGAACAAGAACTGCCGCGCGCTTCAGGCCCTGAACCTTAAGGCAATTTTTAGTCCGGGAAGCCAGGATTTCCTTAATCTTTCTTTCCATTTCTAAGAATTTGCAATTTTTAACCGCAGAGGGCGCTAAGGTCGCAGAGAAAAATTATTCTGAGAACAAATAATGAACTAATACAACCGCATTAAATAAATTGTCATTGCGAGGAGTCCTGCCATGCGGGACGGCAAAACAATCCCAAGAAAAGAGGGATTGCCATGCCCTTTGGGCTCGCAAAGACGACGTGAAGATGTAAAGACATTTAATGCCGTTGTATTAAACCCAAAAAGGCTAATGATTATAATTTCGTAACAGTTTAGCGATTTAAAAAAATGGTATTAAAGCCTTTGTTGAGGGCCGGGGGTTAGAGCGGAACGCGCCGGAAGCATCGGTTGGGGTTCCGCTTGGCCACGAAGACAGAAGATCTTTTCCTCCGGAGGAGGCGGGGGTTCTTTCCCGCCCCATATGCGGAGAAATAAGCGCCTAATGATTCCAAGCGTTCCGCTCTGGCCCCCGGCCCCTGGGAATCCCTTAGGCGCTTAGCGCCTCATTAATACAAACATGTTTGTAAGAAGGAAACTTCTTGGCACCAGAAAATCCCCCCATCCCCCCTTTAAAAAAGGGGGGTTAGGGGGGATTTGAAGCATTTTGGCTGCCCGCTTGAGGCGGGCCACTTTTTCCGCGCAAGGTCGCGGAAAAAGCATAGCCTTTACAACACACCTTTTTTCAAAGAGCTAAAGTGTTACATAATTTCGAATCTCAGCGGTCTCTGCGGTGAAAGCTTTTCCCTCAGGACCGATAGGTGCGCAATTTAGCTAAGTCCCAGGTGTATTCATACAAGTGCAGCCCCTTGGAGAGGGCAATGATTTCTCCATCCTCCACGCCGATCTGCCGGCCCATGTATTCTTTCAGGAGTTGGATTCCCGCCAGATTGGCCGGGAAGCCGGCCCAGAGGTCCCAGGAGCGAAAATATAATACGAAATGGAGCTTTCCATAACGCACCCGGGTGTCGATCAGACGCAAGCAGGGAGGGTCGGAATTTAGAATGTCCTGAGGCATGCCCACCTCCATGGTGGCCTGGTTTGTGCCCGGGCCCGCAGCCTTATACATTTTGATCACTTCCTCTACGGGGTTTACGCCTAAAGGAACTTCATTGATCTTGGGGTTGGTCAACCGTTCGCCGTAGGTGTAGGTCTCGCTCTTTTCCCGTTCATCGGTTATCCAGTAGCGCATATATTGGTCGACGTATTCCATGGTCGTGGGAGCGGGAATCCCCAGACCAGGAGGGATATCCGGAATCAGCGGGCGGGTTCCGGGAAAATTGATCTTCACCACAACAAAGTCAAACTCCCGCCTCTTCTGACCCTCAAAGCTCCCTTTGTCAATCTCGTAAACATGGCCGGAATCGAGGATACGGTACACGCACTGGAACCAGGCGTCAGGTAAATCTCGCGCTTCAATACATTCAATTTTCATCAATCACCCTTAAAAATCAAATTTGGGATGGCCAAGTACAAAGCTCTCCGCCCCAGGTGGATTGCTTTAGGCTCTTGACACTTGTCCTTTATTTTTTTGGTTTTAAGAACTCTGTGATCTCTGTGCCTTCGGTGGCTAATTTAATCTTTCCCAACTCAGATTCTCTCAATAAGTTCTTCCAATTCCAAGGACTTAAGAGTCTGCGGGAGAGGTCTGCCGGTCTTCGGGTCCCAGCCCATCAATTCCCGGTAGGTTCGTACCATGAAATCAAAGAACGGCCCGATGGGTCGGCCTTTTACCGGTCCATCCACCGGCGTTGAGCTATATCGGGCTGATGGTCTTTCCAGGGCAGGGTTGAGCCCATGACGAATATTGAAGACCCGCAGGAGGTTGACGATCCTCCGCCCGATGTGGGTAGCGCTTTGCAAATCCAGATCCCACCCTGTCACTGCATTTGTGGCTTGGACGGTCAGCCCCCGGTTTGGGCAGCAAAAGGAACAAATTCCCAGGCAGTCCACAAACTGCAGCCAGCCGTTTTCCTTGGCGTTGATTACGGCAACCTCCCAGGGAGAAAACTTGTCGAACACAGGAGGATACCCGAGCCGTTCCGGGAAAACTCCTCCCCGGGTGGCCTCGATGGTACTGGTGTTGGAGACGCATGTATCCAGCATCTCGCACCAGCGCCCGCGGTGGTCATGGCTGCGGGGCGCTGCGCCGGTATGGGTGTAGATGGCCCAGTTAACCGCTTCTCCCCCGATTTTTTCCGAAGCCCTCTTCACCCCTTCGGCCAGAAGGTCGCCGATGCCCTGCCTGTTGGCGATCCGCTGCAACATCTCTTTGACCGCCTCTGCGTTTCCCCAGGTCATCTCCAGGCCATCCAGATCTTTTTTGGTCAACGCCCCTTTCTCGTAGCATTCCATCGCCCAACCTATGGTCCAACCGGCCTCGTTTAGGTCCATGCCCATCTGGTCATTGAACTGGTTGAGCATGACAGTGGCCCCCGGGTCCGTATTCCCGATTACCGGCCCCCATGTTGCCAGCCCTTCGTATTCCGGCTCCTCCCCTTCTAAGCCGGCATAGGGCCCCTCCGTGACCTTGCAGAGCTTACAATGACGAAGCTGGCAGGCCCAGCAGGGGTTGTGCTTCATTTTAAAGTGGGTGCGCAGGTATTGGCCGTCAAATTTTTCGTGCTCCGGGAAAAGGCTGGTCGAATAATTTTTCACCGGCAACCATCCCCCCAGAGCGGCTGCGGAAAATCCCCCGCCGGTTCCAAACTCATAGATCCGTTTGGATCCCTTGGTCCTGGCATCTTCGTGTAATTCCCGGGTCAATTTCTCCACGGCTACTTTATCTTTTACCGGAATCTCTGCTTTGCCCCTGGCCACAACGATGGCCTTGAGGCGCTTCGATCCCATGACCGCCCCCATGCCGTTATGCGCGACTACATGGCCCCCGTCGCCGGAGATCATGGCAAAACGGACCAGATTCTCCCCGGCCGGTCCGATACACTGGACGCTTCCCCGATGGCCCAGGCCCAGCTCTTTTCGTAAAATATCCTCGGTCTCAAAAGTTCCTTTGCCTTTAAGATGCCTCGCATCGCGGAGTTCAGCTTTCCCGTCATGGATAAAAAGATAGACTAAATGGGAAGCCGTCCCCTGCACCAGGAAACCATCGATTCCGGCGAGTTTGAGGTAGGCCCCAAAAAGGCCATTGGCCTGGGAACTTCCGGCCAGATTGGTCATCGGGCCTTTTGTAACCACGGAAAAAGTTCCGGTACCGGAGATCCTGGTTGCTCCGAGCGGACCGGAGAAGAAGATAAGCCGATTCCCCGGGTCATCCCATTCTACCCCCGGAGGAACTTCATCAAAAAGATACCTCGCTCCCATTCCTGTCCCGCCGACGTATTTTTCTACTTTTCCGATACTCAGTTCTTCCTCTTTGATCTCCATCCTGCTCAGATCAACGCGGAGAATCTTGCCCATATAACCATTAAGCTGTACCATGATTCGCGGCCCTCCTTACTAAGATTACCTTCCCATCTCCTTCTCTCCCAAGCAAAAGATAGCGCTAAGAAAAGGGAGATTGACCTGCTATTCATTTACCCCGGAATAGAGAAGTTTGCCCCGGGATATGACCGTCCCAACTTTTTTTAAGTTCCGGATATCATCCAGGGGATTGCCCATCAAGCCGACAATATCAGCCATTTTGCCTGGTTCGATAGTTCCGATGATTCCTTCAAGGCCGCAGACTACGGCTGCATGGTGAGTAGCTGCCCTGAGGGCCTCCTTCTCAGAAGCTCCCAGTCTTACCAGGTATTCAATTTCCTGGGCCAGACCGCCATGCCGGCCATCTGTTCCAACTGCGAATTTAATCCCTCCCTTAATGATAGCCGACATTCGTTCGGCTACTTCCTCGCGCCCCCGGCGGAAGGCATCGGCGATTTCCAACGGCAAGGTTCGGACTCTTTCTTCCGAAAAGTAAGGGCTGGGCGTGAGGACAAGCCATCGTCCCGCTTTTAACAGGAGATCGATCTCCCGGTCGGAAAGGAAATAGCCGTGTTCAATCGCCTCAACCCCGGCTGCCAGACACTCTTCCAAACCTATTCCTCCGATACAATGGGCAGTTACGCAGACATTAGCCCTGTGGGCTTCCTGGACCGCCACTGAAATTTCTTCCCGCGAAAGGTACGATTGAATCTCCCTTCCCTGGCGGACAGTCCCGGTAATAAAAAGCTTGATAAAATCAGCTCCGGCCTTCAAATTTTCCCGCACAGCCCGACGGATTTGATCAGGTCCGTCAAAGGGATAACCAACGAAGCCATGCCCGTGGGTAGCGCGGATCCCCCGGGTGGCCACAATAAGGCGCGGCCCAACCAGTTGCCCGGACGCGACAGCCCTCTTGCAGGCTACATCGAGAAAATTTTTATCCCCCAGACATCGGGCTGTTGTTACTCCGGCCTTGAGATCAATGCCCATGTGGACTGTAGCCCGGAGGGCCTGTTCCGCGTCGCTGTCATTCAATCGGGCTGGCCAGTTCTCCAATGTGGGATCCATGGCCAGGTGATTGTGACAATCAATCAACCCCGGAATTAGGACCTGGGCGCCGCAATCTATCACTTTAACGTTTGCGGGGGGAATTACGTTTTTCTCTTCGCCGGCAGCGACAATGCGGTTTCCTTCGATTAGAACCACACCATTTTCAATGGGGGGCCGTCCTGTGCCGTCGAGCAAAAGCTTTCCCTTTAAAACAAATCGTTCCATCCTTAAATCATCTCCGAAATTTACTTGAGAAAAAATTCGTCGACTTGCGCTTATTCAAAGCTCTTATCTATTATAGCCTATTGTAAAAATCAACAAAATTCTTTAAGGCAATTTTAATTGCCTTCCCCAATTTTAAAAAAAAGGTTGCCTTTTCAATAATTCTTAAAACCTGAGCTTCTTGCAAAAGTCCGTAATTTACCCTTCGACAGGCTCAGGGTGAACGGGCTTAGGTTGAAATTATTCAGTTTTTCCGTTCGTGGTGAGCCCTTCGACTCACCGTTCGCCCTGAGGTTCTCGAAGGGTGAACGGTTCGCTCAGGACAAGCTTGTCAAAAAAAAAAAAAATACTTTTGCAATAGGCTCAACTGACAGAAGGGAAATGGAGGAAAAGTTTTTAAAAAAAAAAAATTTAAAAAAAAGCTTGACAACTCTGCGCTGTTTGTTTATAAGAATCCGTGGATACATGTATACACGCACACACGAATATAATTTCTTTGGGGAAGCTGTAAAATAGACCTCTCATTAAAGGGCCGCCAATGAACAGGAATAAGCAGGGCGAGGCCAAATTCTTAGAGCCACCTAATTCGATCTCTGACCAGATATACGAGCATCTTAAGCAAAAAATTCTTTACGGCGACATCGAACCCGGAGAGCGGTTGATGCAAATTCAGGTTGCTGAAACCCTGAAGACCAGCCGTACTCCTGTGCGAGACGCTATCCGCCGCCTTGAGCAGGACGGTTTGGTTGTAAGACTCCCCCAGGGCGGTGTTATGGTCACCCTCGTCGATAGCCAAACCATAAAAGAAGTTTTTGGCATCAGAAGCGTCCTGGAAGCCTATGCCGTTGAGCTGGCTTGCGATAGCATTACGCCCGAGGAGATTGCCACCTTGAAACAGCTCATGCGCCAAGCCCAGGAACTATTGGGATCGGATGAGTTAGAGCGCGATGTCAAAATCAGGGAGCTATTTAAACTGAACTCGCAATTTCATGACACCATCTATCGAGCAACTGGAAATTCCTATTTATTGGATATTATCAATAATTTGAGAAATATCGTGCGCCAGATGAGATACCTGGGCTTGAGGGCGGATACTACTACCTGGTCCCAGGCCTGGGATGAACACATTCAATTGATCAACTGTTTGGAATCCCGGGATAAAGAGTCGGCCAATGGCTTGATTAAGAGGCACTTAATTAATGCGGCCTCTAACGTTATCTCGGCATTGGGGATGACTGCCCAGCAATCAAAAACAACAACCTGATTACAGAGCAATTGGGTAAATGAAGATCTCCTTGTAAAAGTCACTTACTCCGTCATTCCGGCGAAAGCCGGAATCCAGTCCCGCTCCGAGCGGGATTCAAGGAGTTATCAAACTGCTGGACTCCGGTTTTCACCGGAGTGACGACTTTTTACGACTCCATCAAAGATAAGAGAAAAAAATCGCAAGGACTGGAGGTCTGCGGATGGTTAAAAAAAAGATCGGATTCATTGGACTGGGGGCCATGGGTAATTACATGGCCAGGAATTTAATAAAGGCCGGATATGACCTGACGGTCCATGACTTGAATTCTCAGCCGGTGAAAGAAATTGTTGCCCTGGGGGCAAAAGAAGCTAAAAGTTCGGCTGAAGCAGCCAAGGTGGTTGAAGTCATAATTACCATGCTCCCTGCGGACGAAGAAGTGAAGTCCGCCATATTAGGGCCGGGAGGAGTGCTTGAAGGAGCCCAAGCTGGGACTGTGCTCATCGATATGAGTTCTATTGCGCCTCATACCTCGATATTTGTGGCCGGGGAAGCAAAGAAAAAGGGGGTTAAATTTCTGGACGCACCGGTTTCGGGCGGGACTATCGGGGCAGAAAAAGCAACGCTGACGATCATGGTAGGAGGCGACAAGACTTTGCTGGATGAACATACGGAAATCCTTCAGGCTATGGGGAAGACTATCTATCATGTCGGAGACGTGGGAATGGGCGAGACGGTAAAGATGGTCAACCAGTTGATGTTGGGAATCAACCTAACAGGTATTGTCGAGGGTTTGGTGCTGGGCACTAAATTAGGAGTGGCCCCTGATATCCTCTATAAGGTTATCCGGGCCAGCTCGGGGAATTCCTTTCTCATGGAGCATCGGGTTCCCAATTATATTTTTACTGGCAACTTCACCCAGCCAGGGTTTGCCCTTGATTTATTGAGGAAAGATCTGGGGCTGGCCCTGGAAAGCGCCAAGGTCAACAAAATTCCTCTATTCATGACGGGGCTGGCCTATCAGTATTATACGAGGGCTACAGCAGAAGGTTTGGGGAAAAAAGACATGTCCGCCGTTATCGAGCTCCTGGAGAAATCAGTAGGGGTGGAAGTAAGGGGAAAGGCTGAATAATAAATTGATAATGTTTTTAAAAGGTGAACCCAATCGTTCACTAATTTCAAATATGATGATCTCGTAAAAAGTCGGCAGAAGAGTCATTGCGAGTGAAAGCGAAGCAATCTCGTTTTTATAAGTCCTTGAAAATATGGGATTGCTTCGTCGTCCCGCATTGGCGGAACTCCTCGCAATGACGAAAACGGGACTTTTTACGAAGCCATCAAATATCACAGATGCAAAAGGAGGGAAAGATGAACTGGAAAAAGTTAAGTAAGGTAATCGGTCTCATTCTGTGCCTGGCTTTAGTTCCATTCTTGGCGGGCAATTCTTATGCCCAAAAACCGATCGAGCTGGCCTTCGCGCTCCATACGGCCCCTGGCGGACCTGACCACATGGCCGTCGGGAAGTTCAAAGAAATGGTGGAGTCGCAGAGCAAAGGGAGGCTTAAGGTCAATCTTTTTCCCGGCGCCCAGCTCGGGGGGGAGAGAGACAATCTGGAGCAATTGAAACAAGGCGAGGTGGCTCTCACCCAATCCGGAGACCTGACCATCTCCATGTATGCTCCGGAATACGGTCCGCTTATTGTTCCCTTTGTGTTTCCCAATGTAGAAGGTGTCTTCAAAGCCTGGGACGGCTGGATGGGCAAAGAGATTAGGAAAGCCGCGATGGACAAAGGGAAGGTGCATGTGGTGGGAATTCAGCGGCGCGGGTCCCGTATGTTGACGGCCAAAAAGGAGATTAAAACCCCGGACGACCTCAGAGGGGTGAAGTTAAGACTCCCGGAGATTCCGGACTGGGTGGCGGTGTGGAGGGAGATGGGCGCGCTGCCCACGGTGGTGGCCTGGCCGGAAGTATTCGGCGCCCTGCAGACCGGGGTAGTCGATGCCCAGGAAAACCCCGTGTATCTCATCTACACCACCAAACTGAACGAAGTCCAGAGCCACCTGATGCTCACGGCCCACGTCCATGCCTGCTTCCACTGGCTGATGAGCGACAAGGTTCTAACCTCGCTCCCCAAAGATTTGCAGGACATCGTTTTGAAATCAGCCAGGGAAGCCTCCGCCTACGGAGATCGGATCACCAAAGAACAGGAAGAAGATACCAAGAAGAAACTGGCTGAAAGGGGAATGAAAATCGTGAACGTGGATGTAAAACCCTTCATGGCCAAGGCCCAGCCGGCCGTTGAAAAGATTCGCCTGAAATGGGCCAAGGGTGTTTTTGAGGAAGTGCAGAAGATTTCTGCTGGAAAATAACTGGATTGTATAGGAATTTCCTTTTTTATCCCCCTCCCCCCATCCCCCTCCCGCCAGGGGAGGGGAGATACTGGGGGATCCAAAATTCCCTCCCCCTGGATGGGGGAGGGTTAGGGTGGGGGTGTTAATAACTTGTTAAAGGGGATTCTGCCGGAAGAAAACCTGTTTCTTCCGGCAGGACCTGCCATGATAACCCCCAGGGCTCCAGACCGAGCAACGTTTTTTAGGTAAAAATGCGGTGAAAAGATGAACGCTTTTCCAGACCAAGGAAGCCGCTTTCAAGAAAAGGGAGAAGTCCAGAGACCCTTATGGACCTTACTGGGGGGTCAGTTGAACGGCCTTCTGGATGGGTTTAATCTTATTCTCTTCATCGTCCTCATCATCCTGGCCACGATGCAGGTCTTATTCCGGTACGTATTGCAGTACCCTCTCCCCTGGACCGAGGAACTCGCCAGGTTTACCCTGGTTTGGGTCACGTTCCTGGGGGCGGCCAGCGTCACGCGCCGCAAGCTCCACCTGGCCGTGGATTTCTTCGTGACCAAGCTGCCCGCTCGAGCTTCCCGGGCCATTTCCTTTTTCTTTTATATATTGATCCTCATTTTCCTGGGCATTGCCCTGTGGGGGGCTATTATTATGATGGGGGAATCCGTACCCTTGTTTGCCGGCTCCCTCCCCTGGTTGAGCATGATGTATCTTTACCTGGGAGCGGTAATTGGGTTATCCCTTATGTTGGTTTACGTTTTTATCCACTTCTGCCGGGAATTTCGCGATTTCCGGAATGGCGGCCTCTCCCGATCCGGAGGGTGATTTTTTCCTCTTCAGGGATTAATTATTATGTTGGTCTGGATCTTTTTAATCGTCCTTCTCCTCCTCATCTTCGGGGGGATGGCCATCGCCTTCTCTATGGCGGTTACTTCTTTGGTCGTGGTTGTTTTTGACCGCGGGCTGGGTAATATTCCCTACGGCATCATCGCCCAGCGCATGGTCTACGGCGTGAACTCTTTTCCCCTTCTGGCCATACCCTTCTTTCTGCTGGCCGGGCGCCTGATGAATACGGCCGGGATCACCGACCGCATCTTCCGGTTCTGCAACGTCCTTATCGGACATGTCCAGGGGGGCCTGGGGCACGTGAACATCCTGGCTTCCATGATCTTTGCCGGCATGTCCGGGTCAGCCGTATCGGACGCAGTCGGCCTCGGCCAAATTGAAATAAAAGCCATGAAAGACCAGGGCTATGACGCCGACTTCAGCGCCGCCGTTACCGCCGCCTCAGCCACCATCGGCCCGATCATTCCCCCGAGCATTCCCATGGTGCTGTATGGCGTTCTGGGAAACGTCTCCGTCGGCGCGCTGTTTATCGGAGGAATTGTGCCCGGTGTGCTCATGGGCCTTTTCATGATGATTACTGTCTCCATCATTGCCAAACGGAGGAATTACCCGGTCCAGAAGCGGGCCGGTTTTACAGACATCCTTCGAGCTACGGTTAATGGTCTGTTCCCCCTGCTCTGTCCCCTGATTCTCGTCGGAGGGATCTGGAGCGGGGTCTTCACCCCCACCGAGGCCGCCGCCGTGGCCGTGATCTATTCTCTCTTCCTGGGCTTGATCCTGTACCGGGAACTCAACTTCCGGAGTTTGATCAAAGTCCTGCGGGAAGCTTTGGATGATACCTCCGTGATCCTTTTCATCATTTCCGCAGCTTCCCTTTACGGCTGGCTTTTAGCCCGGTACCAAATCCCTGCGGGGATAGCCGAGAAAATTCTGGCTATCACCCAAGATCCGCTGATCATCCTCTTGTTAGTGAACGGTTTTTTACTTGTCGTGGGATGCTTCATGGAATCCCTGGCGGCAATCAACATCCTCACCCCCATCCTTCTGCCGCTGGTGGTGAAAGTGGGGATCGACCCGATCCATTTCGGGGTGGTCATGGTCCTGAACCTGATGATCGGCCTTCTGACTCCTCCCGTGGGAATGGTTCTTTATTCGGTCCAGCGAGTGGCGAATATTCCCTTTGAGCGGCTTCAGCGGGCGCTCTTGATTTTTTTCTTTCCCCTGCTGGCCGTCCTGGTGCTGATCACCCTTTATCCGCCTTTGGTCACGTGGCTCCCCTCGACCTTATGGCGGAAATAGGGGGGGCGAAAACCGGATGGATTGCGGGGACGGATGGATGCGAGGTTATAGATATTTGGAGACGCAAATTCATGAAAGATCGAAACCAAGGAGGAAATCATGGCGGATTTTCATGTGCCCGGTTACGTCGGGAAGGTTTTGCGGGTGGATTTGAGCGGTAATAAGATCACCGAAGAAAAACTGGACGAGCCGATCCTGAAAAAATGGGTCGGAGGAGCAGGGCTGGCGGCCAAATACCTCTATGACGAGGTGCCGCCGGGAGTGGAATGGGACGACCCCCGGAACCGACTCATCTGGACCACCGGTCCCCTGGCGGGGAGCGGGGTCTTCGGCGCGGCCACCTTCAACGTGACCGCCAAAGGCCCCATGACCAACCTGGCCGGATGCTCCCAGGCCAACGGATATTTCGGGGCCTACCTGAAATTCTCCGGCTTTGACGGGATCATCTTCCAGGGAGTTTCTCCCAAGATGGTTTACCTGGTGATTAAAGATGGAAGGGCGGAGGTCCGCGACGCCGGACACCTCGCAGGGAAGGATGTCTGGGAAGTGGAAGACCAGGTCCGGAAAGAACTGGGAGTCAGAGAGAGGGAAGTCAGCGTTTATGCCATCGGCCCTGCCGGGGAGAACCGGGTTTTCCACGCCACCATCGTGGGGGACCGGGGGCACGTGGCCGCCCACGGCGGAGTGGGGGCGGTGATGGGGGCCAAGAACCTCAAGGCCGTGGTGGTTTACAGCGGAAAAAGAAATTTTGAGGTTAATGACCCGGAAGGGTTAAAGGCCAAAAATACTGATTTATTTGAGTTCGCCAAAACCTTCGGGACCATTTACCAGTGGGGGTCGGGCGGAGGATTTTCCACTCTTTATGCCATGGGCGCCTTACCGGTGAAAAATTATACCACCAATCTATATCCCGAACATGAAAAGATGAACGGCCAGTATATGCGGACCCATTTTAAGATGCGCCCGGTACCCTGCTACCAATGCCGGATCGCCCATGTGAAAGAAGTTACGGTGACCGAAGGACCTTATACGGGATTTATGGGAGAAGAACCGGAGTATGAACTTCTGGCTGCCTGGGGCCCGCAGATCGGGAACGCAGACTTGGGGGCTGTAGTCATGTTGACGAAAGAGGTAGATAAATTAGGAATGGATTGCAACGAAGGTTCCTGGGTCGTTGGCTGGGCCATGGAATGTTTTGAAAAGGGAGTGTTTACCAAAAAGGAAACCGATGGCCTCGACCTGACCTGGGGAAATGCCCAAGCCGTCAAAGAGATCTTAAATTGGATTTCCCGGAGACAGGGTTACCTGGGGAATCTTTTGGCCGATGGCGTCATGAGGGCATCGCAGAAGGTTGGCGGGCCGGCGGCGGACTGGGCTATCTATGGCCTGAAGGGATCCGCCCCCAGGAGCCACGATCACCGCGGGTCAACGAGGTGGTATGAGCTCTTCGATACCTGCCTGACCAACACCAGCTCGATTGAATCCACCTGGGGAGGAATACATCCCAAGCTTGTCGATATGCAGGAGCCCACGGATCATTTTTCCCACGAGCAGGTATCGACTTTCAATGCCAAGTACAGCGGGATAAGGCTCTTTGACGACTGCCTGGGGACCTGCCGTTTCGCCTCCCCCCATCCCAAGTTGCAGCTCGAGTGTTTTAATGCCGTCACCGGCTGGAACTGGACCCTCGAAGACGCTTTCACTGTGGGGAGACGGATCGTGAACCTCCTTCGAGTCTTTAACTTCCGACACGGAATGAACATTGAAGACGAGAAACCATCCAAACGTTACGGCTCCATCCCAGGCGACGGTCCTGCTAAGGGTAAGAATATAATGGAGAAGTGGGCATGGATGGTGGAAAACTATTACCGGCTGATGGGCTGGGATCCCCAAACAGGGAAACCCCTCCCGGAGACATTGGAGAAGCTGGGGCTGAAGGAACTGATAAAAGACCTAAAATAAAGAAGAAATTCCAAATTCCAAGCACCAAATCACAAATAACCGAAAATGCTCAAAATTCAAATGACCAAAACAAAAAGAAGTTTGGGAATTTGAGATTTGGAATTTGTTTGGAATTTGGAGCTTTTGAATTATGCATATTCGGGTTGAATTTTGGATGTGGTTGGGAGATAAGCTGGGACCAGACTTCCAGTTTCTTTCGGAAATGCGGTCATTCAGGGAAATGGATGTGGAAGAAGGCTTGACCGTCATCCACCTTTTTGACCGCCTGGCTGCCAGCTACCCTCTTATCGAAGAAAAGATTTTTAATCGGGATAGAAAAAAATTTCATCCAAACCTGAGCGTTATCGTTACTCAAGATGGCCAGGTTGTCAGTCCTTTCAGTATGGAAGAAAGTCCCTTGCAAGACGGATGTAAAATAACGGTTCTTCCCTTATACGTGGGAGGATAAATTTAATTACGAGTTTCGGGTTTCAGGTTTACTAAAAACTCTTGAGGAGATTAAAATGAGAATTGACCAGGAAAAATGCATAGGATGTCGGCTTTGCGCGGATTACTGTCCCGTGGGAGCGATCCAATATTTTCAAGACGAGAAAACCCCCAAAAAGAAAAAAGCCCGCATCGACGAAGAAGAGTGCGTAGAATGCGGCGTATGTTTTCGCGCCGAGGTTTGTAAGCCCCAGGCCATTTATCGCCAGGAAATAGGGTGGCCGCGGAGTGTGCGCCTGGCCTTCAGCGACCCCATGGTTGAACATAAGAATACCGGCGTCCCGGGAAGAGGGACCGAGGAGATGAAGACCAACGAGATTACCGGACGCTTTAAAAGAGGTTCTTACGGGATGGCCGTCGAAATCGGCCGGCCGGGCGTGGGAGGGCGACTGGAGGACCTGGAGAAATTTTCCATGGCCTTGGCCAAAATCGGGGTGGAATTCGAACCCAAGAATCCGGTGACTTTCTTGTTCGAGGACGTAGAGACCGGAAGGCTCAAGCCCGAGGTGCGCAAGGAAAAGGTCCTCTCGGCCATCATTGAGTTTTTGGTCACGCCCGAACAGTTGCGGCCCGTCCTCCAGGCTATAAAAGAAATTTCTCCCAAGATCGATAGCGTCTTCTCGTTGGACCTGATCAGCTTCCCTGAGGAATCGGAAAAAGGGCCGGCGCTGAAGGTGGTCAAGGAGATGGGCTTCCCGATTTATCCCAACGGCAAGGTGAACCTTGGGTTGGGAAGAATCCTAAACCGATAATTTGATTATATAGGAATTTCCTTTTTCAACTTTAATCCTGCAGGCGGCGGGATCAAATTCGGCACTGAAATTGAAATGGTCAATGGTCAATTATCAATGTTCAATGATCATTTCTAATGGCTAATTGATAACCTGAGGCGCTTAAGGTATTTTGGGCACTTCGAACTTTAGGCACTTAAAGGAGACTTTATATGACCCATTCATTGCATCGTACCGGCGATTTACAGAGTTTGAAAGAAGACTTCCCCATGCTGACCCATGTGGCCCGGGGGTTCAACGACAAGGATGCGGGCCCGAGGTTAAAGCAGATCGCCCTGACCATGACCAAGCACACCGACCTTCATTTCGGCGACTGCAAGGTGGGGAACAAATACCAGATGGACCCGGCGGAGATCGTGGAAAAGCTCACCGTGGGCTGCCAGTGCGTCTTCAAGGACAAGAAGAGCCTGATCGCCTGCATGAAGGAGCTGAAGGAGAAGGACCAGGGCATCTCCATCATTGTCTCCGGCCTGCTCGATGAGGTTTTTGACTGTTGCCACAAGGCCGGGCTCAAGCCTCCCCTAATTGAATTTGCCCTGGGAGTACACGGAAACACCAAAAGGCTTTGGCCCCCAGAAATCCTGGATTTCGTGACCATGTGCGGTCACGGTCTGGTCTCGGGCCGCCTGGTAAAAAAAATGATTGAAGATGTCAAGAAGAACAAGATCACGGTGGAAAAAGCGGCCATCGAGCTGGCCACGCCCTGCATCTGCGGGATCTTCAATCCCTACCGGGCAGAAAAGCTTCTCCGGAAACTGGCGGGTTAGTCTCTTAAAACTGGTTGAAGGAGGTTGGCCTATTAAAGAAAGAAAACAAGATCACCGTCCCCAACTGGCCGTAGTCATGGGAGACGCCACTGGCATAGGGCCTGAGCTGGTGGCTAAATCTTTGACCATGGAAGAGACCCGCCGTCTCTGCCGGCCGGCGGTTATAGGCGACGCCCGAGTGATGGCCGAGGCGATCCAGTTGACCAAAGCCCATCTAAAAATCGCTCCCCGCAAAAACTGGGAAGAGGTTTCGGGGGACACAGGCCTGATGGAGATGTTTGACCTGGCCAACCTCGACCCTAAGGAATACAAAATGGGTGAAGTCAGCGCTCAGGCGGGGAAGGCTTGTCTTCAATATCTGGAGTTTGCCGTTGGCCAGGTCATGGCCGGAAAGGCCGAAGCGATCGTTTTTGCCCCGCTTAACAAACTGGCCATGCGTCTGGGTGGTTCTCCCTTCAAAGGTGAATTAGACCATTTCATAAGCATGACCAGGGCCGAGATGGCCGGGGAGATCAATGTCCTGGAACCTCTATGGACCTCCCGGGTTACCTCCCATGTCGGTTTTCGGGAAATCTGCGATGAGCTTACTCCCGACCGTATCTTGCGGGCAATTACTCTTCTGTATTTAACCATGCGGCAGGCCGGAATAGAAAAGCCCCGGATTGGAGTTGCCGCCCTGAACCCTCATGGCGGGGAGAAAGGCCTTTTCGGCCCGGAAGAAGAGACCATCATCCAGCCTGTTGTGGAAAAAGCCAAAACCCAGGGAATGGATGTTTCCGGCCCGTTTCCGGCGGATACCATCTTTGTCCGGGCCCGCAAGGGTGAGTTCGAAGGCATCGTCACCATGTACCACGATCAAGGGCAGATTGCCACGAAGCTTTTGGGCTTTGACCGGGGAGTGACGGTCTCCGGGGGGCTTCCGGTCATTATGGCAACTCCGGCTCACGGAACAGCTCATGATATAGCCGGTAAAGGGACGGCGGACATAGGGGCTTTTCAGGCGGCCTTGCGAATTGCCGTGCGCATGGCCAGATCATCAGAAAAAAAGAGCGCTCCACCTTTCCGTAAGCAAGACACCTTGCCTATTCACGAAAAAGAGTAATGGAATCTACAAAAAACTTGCAGGATACCTGGTTTTGTAGTAATTTAAACGCCACTTTTTTCCCGGGAAGAAATCTGCTTGAAAAAGGTTTTAGCCCAAGAATATTTGGGCAAGCAGAATTATGGGATTTTTAAAGAAAGGCTGCAATGGAGATTGATAAAGATAAATGCGTTGGGTGCGGCAATTGTCATGCGGTATGCACCATGGATGTGATCAGTTTAGACGAAGATGGGAAGTCGGTCGTCAATCAAGACGAGTGTGTGGAATGTTCGGTTTGTTACCGGCTTCTCAGGAATGAGGGGTATTGGCCATGGATGGTCAGGGCGATTCGCCAGATGTTATCCTTCTTCCGTTTAGGTTATCTGGCCGAAGTGGATGTGTGCCCCACTGGCGCTTTGAATCCTCCGGTCCTGGAATGGCCGCGGAGTCTCCGGGCGACCTTCAGCGATCCGACCACCATTCATCCGGGAACGGGTATTTATGGCCGGGGAACCGAGGAGATTAAAAGCAATGATGTAACCGGACGCCTCCGCAAAGGAGAAGCCGGGTTGGTTGTGGAAATGGGGCGGCCAGGAATCGGGGCTTTTTTCCGGGATATTGAAAAGGTGGCCATGGCCCTGGCCCGGCTCGATCCTGAATTCGAGACCCAGAACCCGGTTACCCACTTGATGGAAGATACCCGGACGGGGAAAATGAAAGATGAGATACTGAACGAGAAAGTCCTGTCTGCGATCATTGAAATCAAAGTCAAACTGGAAAGAATCCCGGAATTTCTTAAGGTTCTGGAAAAAGTTCAGAAAGAGGTTGATACCGTAATCAGCTTGGGCGCGGCCTCCAGATGCCTTCCCGATGGCTCCCTCCCCCATATGGAATGGGTCAGGAAAGCGGGGTACACCCTTTCACCCAACGGAAAAACCAATTTGGGCCTGGGCCGGCCTTTATTCAAGGAGATGGAAGAATGACCAATACCCTGCACCGCCAAGGAAAAGTCCGAAACCTGAAGGAAGATTACATCGTTTTTATGACCACCGCCAAGGGAATCAATCGGGATGGATCTGGTCCAAAAATCCAGGAATTTATGCGCATCTGCCTAAAATATAATCCGGTCAACCTGGGAGACGTTAAACAGGGGAACATCCACCAGGACGACATTGAGATTCAGAAACTTATCGCCAATCTTAGCGATGGCGCCGGATCAGCCGCAGTCTTTACTGACCTGGATACAGTGCAGAAGGTGGTAGAAGAATTGATCCAGGCTGACTTGGGAATTTCCATCAACATCAGCGGCCTTCTGGATGAGGTTCAGGAATGCTGTCGTAAGGCCGGCATTACCCGCCACAGCGCCGAGCATTCCTTAGGCTTTTGGGGGGCCAGGGACCTCCTGCCCGAAAGGGAGATTCTGGAAATCAACACCTTATGCGGTCATGGCATGGTCTCCTTCAACTTCATCCGGAAGATGATCGAATACGTGAAACTAAGGCGCCTGACCCCTAAAAAGGCGGCCCGGATCATGGCCAAGTGCTGTGAATGCGGCGCTTTTAATCCCGTCCGGGCAGAGAAGCTTCTGGAAAAGGCGCAAAAGGGAGAGTTTACGGCCTCTGGAAAAGAGGTCGAAGAGTAAATTTTTAAAGGGAAGAAGTCGGCCCTCTTCTTGAAACCCATTTCCGGAGAGCTTTGATTATTTCCAACGGGTCCTACGCCACTTTCTTCACCCACCCCATTTCCGCGATCTTTCTTTGCGCGGCTATCTTATCCGTCCTCTATCCCCTGATCCGCTGGGCGGTCAGGAGAAATCGGAAGTAATCTGGATTTAGGGCTTCGGTTGTATCGGTCCAATGAACTTTCATCCTGGTAAACCGTACTTCTCCCTGATCTCTTTCACGTCCTTGGTCCGGCCTGCTTTGCTGTCGGCCAACCCGCGCTCAATCGCCTTCCGACGTAAATTTCGCGCATTAGATCATCCCATGTAGCGTTTGGGGGCATCCGATCGATAATTCTGTGGGCTTCGTCTTTTTCCATGATTATCGACATAGCCTTCTCTCCTTCCCGATGGCGCGGGGCGAAGCGTCCGCGCCATCAGTGATTAGATGGATCCGCATAATATGCGGAAAATTGGTTTCCGGTCCGTATAACACGCCGTTGATAGGGCGAATATTACTGTAATAATTCCTCCAGTATCACCCACTTGCATCCATTGGTGCTTTTTATCGTGGCGTCTTATGCGGATCCGCATAAAAAGCGGGCTGCTGAACCCAAAGAATATCTAAAAATACCCATTCTATCGATTATGGGTTGAAACCTACACCTTTTGAAAAGAGGTCAAATCTTACTTTCAGGAAGGAATCATCGCTTAAGAGAAAAGCTCAACCTCCCAGCCAGATTTTTTAAAGGTATACTCTTCAACCCCGTCGACGTCACTAAAGACTTCTGGGGGACACCCTCCGTCTCTGCCGGAGTCAGCTACCTAACGCCACTCGGCATCTGTCGGGTGAAAATTCGTCGTTGAGCGCCGCACGATCTCCCGGTCCAGGCCGTGCTCCATGAACTTCGCCCACTCGGCGAAGTGCGGCGTCTCCCGGTGGGCCAGCCGCGCGGCCTCGTCCTTGTAGACCTCGTAGAAGTAAAACTTCAGCGGGTCATCATTGTCGCGCAGCACGTCGAAGCGCAGGCATCCAGGCTCATCCGCCTCCGAGTGCACCGCATCGTGCTTTATGACTTTCAGAAACTCGTCGAGCGCCGACGGCTTGATGTGAACTTCAATCAGCATGCAAATCATAGCAATTTCTCCCTTGATGGTGGTCTGACTGGCCTTGCGGTCTAACCGCTGATAACGATATTGGCGATGGTGCGGGCGGCCGGTTCGGCCAGCAATTAATCTAATTGATTCTTACAGTGCTTGACGGAGAATCCCATCATTTCCTTGAGCACTTTCCAGAAACTGCTTCTCATGCCTCCTTCCAGAAGGTTAGGGGTTGGGTTGTTGGACTTACTGGCTTTGCAGGAGGGTTAAATTCAGTTTAAAAATACTCCTTTGTTCCCAGGCAGTCAAGGGGAAAATTGCTTGCGCACCTTCCCACCTCCTCCTGAAGCTTTTTGGATAAACTGGTTTTGCTCCAAAAAAATTGGGGGGGCAAGCCTCTATAGGCGGCTTGACACGTTAACATCATCCCATTATACTTAGAGCGCCTAAAAGCAAGTTCCTAAAAAAAATAAAAAGGAGGCAATATCATGAGACGAACACTGGGGTTGACTGGCTTACTGATGTTTCTCAGCTTGGCCGTAGTGGTTGGCTTGACGTCTGCTGCGGATTGGAAGCCGAGCAAACCTATCCGGATTATCGTTCCCTGGGGAGCGGGAGGGTCAACGGACCAGGCAGTGCGCTCTATTGCCGGGGACCTCGAGAGTGCCTTAGGTCAGAAGATCGTCGTCGTAAACCAGCCGGGCGGAGGCGGGGCTATCGGAACGAAGAGCGTGCTGGACGCCCCCTGCGACGGCTACACCTGGGCTTCGGGCGCGATAAAGGACCTGGGAACTTACATAATTACCGGAACGCTGAACACGAAGGCGCAGGATTGGCACATCTACCTCAACACCGCCAATGCCACACTGGTTTCCGTTACCCCCAACGCTCCGATCAAGGATTTCAAGGAATTTCTCGACATGATGAAGAATGACCCCAAAAAGCTGTCGGTGGCAATTGCGGGCATTCCTTCAGCCGGCCACACGGCCATCGAATCCATAAAGCGCGCCGGGGGGGGAGACTATAAGCTCGTAAGCTATGACGGCGGAGCCCCGGCTGTGATCGCCACGGTGGCCGGCGAGACCATGGCCACGCCGCAACTGCTGAGCGAGCAGATCGAGATGATCCGCGGCAAAAAGCTGCGCCCGCTGGCGGCCTTGACCCCCGAGGACCTGGTAATCGAAGGATTCGGCACTGTCCCATCGGCGACCAAATGGCTTCCCAAGGTGGCGGCCGACCCCATCTACTTCGGGATCTGGTTTCCCAAGTGCGTTCCTAAAGAGATCGCTGAGACTATGAACAAAATATGGCGGGAGAAGATTGCCATCTCCAAGTCCTTGAAGGACTTCGCCCACCTGCGCGGGCAGATCGTGGCGCCCTACTATGGGGAGGAAGCGCTGAAGAAGGCCTGGCCCTCCATTGTAAATTCGGCGTGGGGGCTCTTTGACGGCGGCAAGGCAAAAGTCAAGCCCGATGAAGTGGGCATGCCGAGGCCTTAGCAAGACAATCACCGGGGGCAGATGGCCAGAGAGCGGTCCGCCCCCTTTGCTTGCCCCGGGATACCGGGGGCTTGGTTCATTTGCATGTTCAAGGCTGACTTTCTGACCGGGCTCGCCCTGTTACTGGTGAGCGCACTCGTCCTTATTGAGTCCTGGCGCATGCCGCGCTTAGAGCACCTCAAGGTGCACCCCTTAAGCGTCCCGGGTATCGTTCCGGCGTTCCTGGCTGTGGTCCTTTTGATCTTCGGCCTGGTTTTGGTGCGGCGGTCTATCAGGGCCGGAGGGTACCGCATCGGTTTTAACCGCGATGACCTTCGCCGGGTGCTCGCCCAGCCTGGGAACCAACGGCTGCTGATGACTGCCGTGCTCACCATCGGCTACGCCGGCGTCCTTATAGGAAACGCGCCATACTGGCTGGCCACTGGGATCTTCATCTTCCTCTTCATCGTGGCCTTTGAGTGGCGACGCGGCATGGCCGGCCGGGAGTTCAGACGGATGGGCCTGGTTGCCGGGATCCTGGCAACCATCATCACTGCAGCCGTCGCCTTAGCCTTTGAGCGGCTCTTCCTGGTAACCCTGCCATGAGAGAGAGATAGTAGTATGGATGTGCTGCTTGACAACCTCGGGCTGTTCCTGGGAGCGATCACCGGCTTTCTGACCCCCCTGGCCCTTTTTCATATCCTCTGGTCTGCCCTGCTCGGGATCGTCATCGGAGCGCTGCCCGGTCTTACGGCCACGATGGGGGTGGCCCTGATCACCACGCTGACCTATAAGCTTCCTCCTGAATTAGCTATCATCATCCTTATTTGCGTTTACGTGGGAGCTATCTACGGCGGCAGCCGGACAGCGATCCTCCTTAACATCCCGGGGACACCCGCGAACGCGGCTACCACTCTCGATGGTTTTCCGCTGGCCAAACAGGGCTTAGCCGGACGGGCTATGGGTGTGGCGACAACGGGATCCGTCCTGGGCAGCGTCATTGGCATCTTCTTCCTGGCCACCCTGGCGCCCATCCTCGGGAATTACGCCCTCAAGTTCCAGTCCTTCGAGTTTTTCTGGCTGGCCATCTTCGGCATCGTAATATCGGGCCACTTGACCGCTCTCGATGATCCCATAAAGGGTTGGATCGCGGGATTTCTGGGTCTTATGACCGCCATGGTGGGCCAGGAAGGGATCCACGCCTACGAAAGGTTCACCTACGGGACTACTGAACTCCTCGGCGGCTTCGCTCTTATCCCAGCCATGGTGGGCGCCTTCGGCTTCGCCGAGGTGCTGAGCGTGATGCGCAATCCCCAGGCCGAGATGGCCGACAATCCTAAGGACAGCGTTATCCCCAAGTTAGCCGATATAATGCGCTACTGGCGCACCATCATAAGAAGCGGCCTTATCGGCACCATCATCGGCATTATCCCGGGAGTCGGCGAGGATATCGGGGCCTGGGTCTCGTACGCCGCAGCCAGACGGAAGAGCAAGGAGCGCGAGAAGTTCGGGAAGGGATCGATGGAGGGGCTGATGGCCGCGGAAACGGGCAACAATGCCGTTGTGCCCGGGGCTATCATTCCAGTGCTTACTTTGGCCATCCCCGGATCGGCCCCAGCGGCGGTGCTGCTTGCGGCCATGTTCATCCACGGGATCCGCCCGGGCCCTATGATCATGGTTGAATCGCCTCAGTTCGTTTACCAGGTCGTGGCCATGGTCTTCTTTGCCACCCTGGCCATCCTGATTTACGGTTTAGCTCTCACCAAGCCGCTCCTAAAAGTCCTGGCCATCCCGCGGACGCGCCTCCTGCCCGTGGTCTTCGTCCTCTGCACCATCGGGTCTTATGCCATTACCAACCGCATCTTCGACATCTGGGTAATGATCGGCTTCGGCATCGCCGGCTACATCCTGCGGCAGATGAAATACCCCATGGCCCCGCTGGTCCTGGGCATCATCTTAGGAGACCTCCTGGATAAGAACCTGCGCCGTGGGTTAGTGCTGACCGACGGTGATCTCACGCCGTTCTTTACCCGGCCCATCTGCCTTGTTCTCTGGTTAGTGACGCTCTCCTCCATCCTGATGAGCATTGATCCGTTCCGGAACGCCCTGCAGCGGGCTGTCCGGGTGGTCTGGCCGGGAGCCCGGCGGGATGCAGGTTAATCCTGGCGCAACCCCCTCACAATTCGGCGTAAAAGGAAAAGAAGAGAATTGATTTAAGAGAAGAGACCTTAAGTTAAGTGGGCTAATGAGTTGGCCGGGTCCGACCCGGAAGGGGCCGGATAAAAATCGGAAATATGAGAGTCGACCAAAAAAATAGAAGAATTCCAGGAAATTGCTATAAAATAAAATTTTTGGTATAAATGGGCCAACTTCCGGGGGTGAAATCCGTCTTTTTTAACCATGCGAGAAGGAGTCCTCAAATGAGTTATTCATCCTATTTAAAGCCACGGCCTGAAGTTATCTCTGAAGAAGGGGTTGAGGGAATTGTTGACCTGGCAAACCTTAAGGATGATTCGAAAACTAAACTTGAGGCCCGGCCACGAGATTTTTTAACTCTTACCTATCCCACAAACGACCTCATCAAGGTGCTGGAACAGATCAATCTGAGGTTTTCTTCCGACAAGGAAGTGGCGGGTCTTTTTCTCTTTGAGGGATTGAAGGGAAGTGGTAAGTCTCACCTTCTTTTAACGATCTACAATTTATTTAAACATAAGAAAATCGGACAAGAATGGTTAAAAGGGAATGGTCTAATCTGTAAAGTCTCTGATGACATGATTGTAATAATAAATAAATTTACTGATGACCCGTACGATTCCATCTGGGGTATGATTTTCGAATCCCTTGGAAAGCAGCCCCCAAAAGGAAAGACTCATCCCAAACTAACTGATTTTCAGAAGGCACTGGGGGATAGGGAGATTATTCTGATATTTGACGAGTTGGAACAAGGTATCAAAGTCATCAGCGACTCAGCCCTTCGGGCTCAAAATATAGCCTTCCTTCAGGTCCTTTCCGAATTCAGCAACCGTTCGAAGCAGGTAACCCTTTTTGCAAGCATCTACAGCGACAAGGAAGAACCCGGGAGCACTTTAAAACGTGTTCCCCGTTGCGTGGTCCAATTCGATAATGTGAAAGACCAAAGCAACGTTATCTTACATCGGCTGTTTGAAAATTACAGGGATTTTGACCGAAATCTTATCTCCCCTGTCATAGAGAGTTATGTCCAACTCTGGGATAAGCATACCCCCCATGATAAGGAAGAGCATAAAAAGCGGTTTCAGGATACCTATCCCTTTTCTCCCTCCCTCATGGATATTATTCTTAAAAAGATTCCCGCACGGGGTGGTTTTCAAAATGTCCGTGGAGCTTTATCCTTTCTCGGGAACATGGTCCGGCTGACGCATACTGCAGGTGATATCATTACCCCCGCTGACGCCTCTCTCAAAGACAAGGCTACTACAATAATGCTCAAGGACCTGGACCCGAGTGGAGACTTAATCAATCGGGCCAGTGAGAATATGGATGAATTGATTCCGAAGGCGCCCCTATCCATTCAATTTGCATCGGCCGTCCTTCTCTATACCCTGACCGGAAGGGGAAGCGATATCGGCGCTTCACGGGAAAAGTTGATTATGGATATTCTTTCACCATCTCTCGATATTAATGCTTTTGAACAGACATTAATGGGCTTTCAGAAGTATGCTTCCTACTTCCATCACCAGGAAAACCGGTATTATTTTGATCTGGAAGAGAATTCAGAAGCCAAAGTGGAATTTAAGTCCCTTCAATATTCAGATGACCAGGCCAGGGAAAAACTCTTCGACATTCTAAAAACCGATATCTTTAAAGTGTCTGAAAACACCACGGTCTTCGTTTCGATCCAGCAGGTTCAGGAATCACTGAAGCAATTTGATAAAATCCGTCCCCGCTATGTTCTCACAGGAAGAAGATTAACACAGGAAGAACGACATATTATCTATCATGGAATGGATTACCGTAATCTTATTCTACTGCTGGAGCCAAAAGATGACGCATTTCAACTTTCGACCGATAAAGACCTTCTTAAATGGGCTAAACGAGTTCTGGCAGCCAAAGATCTTGCAGGAAGCACCAAAAAGACCGCACGTCAGGCTGATTATGAGCGTATTGCCAAAGGGGATCAAAGTAATGTCATAGACAGGATAAAGAAGGCAGGGCTTGTTTTTGTAAGCTGGCAGAAGTATGGCTCCACAACAACCGAAGACCAAATAGAGCTGGAACCCCTCCCGGCGGACTTCTCGAAAGATAAGGTACTTGAAAAGCTGAATCAGGACTATTTCCCAACGCTTACATTCAAGGAACATATGGAAGGAAGGCTTACGGAGATCCAAGACCGCCTTGTCAAAGAGGTTGATGCCGAGTACAGAGCTACCCTTGGTTTCCCTGTCCCGGTAATCGTGACCGCAGTTTCGAAAGGCATCCGGGAGCTTTGCAAAGAAGGGCTTATCGGCATTCAGCACAATTTGGGGAATTTCTGCCATAAAAATCCCAATCTAAGCGAAAGCGAACTTCCCAACGCCAAAATAACACCTCCCTTTGAAGAACCCCCAACTAAAGAGGTTTGCCCAAAATGTGGAAAGAAACCATGCGTGTGTCCTCCGGTATTACCAGAGACCTGTCCGGCATGTGGCCGGCTTCCCTGTCATTGTGTCCCACCGCCGGAGATTGTCTGCCCAAAGTGCGGAGAAAAACCTTGCATCTGTTCAAAAAGAGAAAATATTTCTCTGGCAATACCGCCCCAGACAAGCATTGGCAGTCTGCGGCAGGAAACAGCCCATCGCCTTCAGCAACGTGAAGGGGCAGTGATAACCAAGGTGAGCTATAAGATCTTCTTTCAGAAGAGCAACATCGGGGATCTTAGCACATTGCCCCCAGGGATAAGGGGATCCCTGAGTGGTCAAGGTGACTTGATGGTTGAAATTACCATTTCAAAAAGTGGAAGATTTCCAAAATCTCAGGTTGAATTGCAGATTGAAAGCCTGCCCGTCCTTGCTGGAGCCGAGTACTCAGCCGATCTGGAAATTGAAGTTTCGTAACACTTTAGTTCTTTGAACCTCAAAAAGAAAATCGGGTAGCACAGGCTTCCAGCCTGTATCTCTGGAAAGGTTAAAACCAAGACACAGGCCAGAGGCCTGTGCCACCTGTCTACCTTTTCAAAAAGAGGGAGAAAACTGACTTTTTCAAAGAGTCAAATTGATACGAAGTTTCCAGTTATTAACACCCCCACCCTAACCCTCCCCCATCCAGGGGGAGGGAATTTTGGATCCCCCAGTATCTCCCCTCCCCTGGCGGGAGGGGGAGGGGGATAAAAAAGCAAATTCCTATACAATCCAGTTAAAAGGAGAGTCGATGGAGAAAACAGGCTATGCCTTGTTCAACAAATTAATCGACCCCGGGCCGCGTCTTCCCTGGATCAAAGATTGGCTGCTAAATGAAGTATGGAGTTGTGATCGCTATTCAAATAGCAGCAGGATCGACTTTCTTCACAAGGGCGAAGAAGAGATTAACCGTTTCGAGTCATTGATCTCCTCTGCTGCGGGTAGAATTTATGACGAGCTTCTTTCAACAACAGATCCTACGAAGAGGCTTCTCAACGTCCTTTCTGACTCGGGGACAGCCGTCGTAGTTTTTGATGGTCTGTCTATCAGGGAAATCCCCATCATTTTAACCCTCGCAGGGAAATCCGGGCTCAAAGTCACCAATGCCGATTCTTCACTCGCTGCCATCCCCTCAGAGACTGTTGATTTCATCGAGCGAGAATTCCCATGCGGCCGTATCGGACCTTCACAGTTACAGGGGAGGAAAGAATTGAAAGGGAAAGGAATTTCAGCTATATACCACCAGAATTATGGCCTGGCGCTTTCAGGGGACTATGAGGGATCTCCACTGCTTGTCTGGTCCTCTTTTCCGGATTTGACATACAGGGACAGCGGAGCAAAGTTTGAAAACCATTTTGAAAATATCCACGTCCTTTTTGAGACCGCCTGGGTAAACACCGTCCAGCAGATTAAAGAGAAAAAAAGAATTATCGTTACCAGCGACCATGGGTACATCTTTTTCGGTTCAGGAATGGATTTTCCAAGGACATCTTCCTCCGAACAGAGGGAGTTGAATGAATATTTCGGAAACGACCGGAATGTCTCCTTGAGTGAAAAGCCACATCCGCCCCAGAGCGACGATGTTTTCATAGATACTGTTCACAATGTGGCCATGATTAAAGGCCGGGTCAAGACAAAATCAACCGGAGATGCCGCCTCCAGACTTTACAAGCACGGCGGTCTTTCTTTAATGGAAATGCTGGTTCCGTGGATTGAACTGGAGCCAATTTATAGTGAACGACTTGAATAAGTTGACATCCGCCAGGTGTCATTGCGAACGAAGTGAAGCAATCTCAGCGGTTGCCTTAAATTGAAATGAGGAATATTGACATATGATGACCCTTCGCCAGTTTTCCCTTAAACCAGAATCCATCCCATCATCTACTTCTTGGTATATGGCTGACTTAGGTGAAGCCCGCGGCAAACAGGATCTCTTTACAAAACAGTCTCCTCAGAAACTGAAAGTCTTGCGTGAGAGCGCAATAATTGAAAGTGCAGTCTCTTCAAATCGGATTGAAGGGGTTACTGTTGATCAAACCCGCATTCATACTCTCGTCTTCGGGAAACCTGTGTTGCGTGACCGGGATGAAGAAGAAGTGCGGGGTTACCGGGACGCGCTCAAGCTTATTCACAAACAAGGCAAGAGTCTACCCGTGTCAGAGGAAACTATTTTGAATTTCCATCGGTTTTGTCGTGGGGATATATGGGATGCGGGGAAATACAAAGAAAGAGATGGCGATATTATCGAAAGGTATGCCAATGGTCGGGAGCGGATAAGGTTCAAGCCTGTTGAGGCAACCCAAACCCCACCCTTTATGCATGACTTGATCAAAATATGGGACCACTGTATTTTTGAAAGATGGGTGCATCCTCTTATCGCTATGGCAGCCTTTAACCTTGATTTTCTTTGCATCCATCCATTCAGGGATGGAAATGGTCGAGTTTCACGTCTCTTGCTTTTACTCCAATGCTACCACCTGGCGTATGAAGTTGGCCGTTACATCAGTCTCGAACGGCTAATCGAGCAGAACAAAGACCGCTATTATGAGACATTGGAAGAGAGTTCCGACCGCTGGCACGAAGGCAAGCATAACCCCTGGCCTTATGTTAACTACATTCTTTATATTCTCAAAACTGCTTATCGAGAGTTTGAAGAGAGGGTTGGGCAGATTACTTCTCCCAAAGGCGCTAAGACCGAACTTGTAATGAGTATTATTCGGCGGCACCTTAGTCCTTTTCGGATTTCCGACATTCAGAAGGAGTGTCCGGGTGTAAGTTTGGATTTAATCCGTTTAGTCTTGAAGAATCTACGATCATCTGGGAAGGTCAAATGTCTCGGCAGGGGACAGAGCGCTGAGTGGGAGAAGACGGCTAAATGGAAATAGGTAATATCCAATGAAATAGGTAGTGAATTAGGTAATATGTTTCTGGGCTTTTTGTGAGACCATCTAACCATGGAAAATTTAAAAAGAGCAATTGAAGAGAGTTTTCCCATCGTTGAAATTAACCGCCTTGCTGTTCCCGAGAGGAATGCCTTCAAACCTATCTACCAGATGCACAAATGGTTTGCCCGAAGAGCTTCCTGTGTCTTCAGGGCTATCCTCCTTGGAGCCATGAAGCCTGCCGGGACCGACATCATGGGCGAGTTTTATAAAGACCACACCCATGATCCCGATACCAACGGGGTTAGAATCCTTGACCCTTTCATGGGCGGAGGCACGACAGTAGTTGAAGCGCTTCGCCTGGGATGCCACGTCACCGGTATCGATCTCAATCCCGTGGCCTGGTTCATCGTAAAAACCGAAGTCGAACCTGTAAATATTGAAGATTTGAAAGCGGCCTTTAAGCGGCTGGAAGAAAGACCTGCCTCAAGCGGAAAAACATTAAAGGAAGAACTCCTGAGTCATTACAAGACCGAGTGCCCCTGCTGCGGAGCAGGGCGAGAAGAAGCCGATATAATCTACACCTTCTGGGTCAAATCAGCCATCTGCACGAATCCCACCTGCCGGAAACCGGTCCCTTTATTTTCGGATTACATCATTGCCATGAAATCACCTACTGTTCGTTATCTTCCGGATTACAAATGTAGTTCCTGCAGCAAGGAATTCGACCTCGATATAGGGAGAGCATCGCTCATCCCTGAAGAAACCCTGATGGTCAACAACCCAAGGGATGCGTCCGGTGACCTAAGAAGCAATAAACGATGGGCTCCTTATAATCCGGTTGAGAAAGATGTGAAGTGCCCGTGGTGCTCTAAGACAATCGTGGTGGGACCGGTCAATACGGTCAAAAAGGAAAAGAAGAAAGTCCCGTTGGCAGTCCTTCTCTGTCCCCATTGCAGCTCCGTTTGGCAATATCGGGGAACACTTCCGGATGAAGCCACCTGCCCGGTATGTTCAAAAACTTATTCACCCCATAAAGGAAACATTTCAGAAAAAGGAAGCTTTATCTGCCCTTCCTGCGGGGTCAAGGATAAAGTCATCAATTCCATTAGGAAACTTCCCGGGGACCAACTTCTTCCAACCACACCTTACGCCATTGAGGGGTACTGCCCTGAATGTGCAGGAGATGGAGGTTTTGAAGAAACTGACCTTTTAGGGAATTCGAAGAATAGAAAGCAGGAAGTTACCCATATTTGCAACATCAAAGACAATAATGGGAAGTTTTTCAAGAAGATTACTCCTTCTGACTTAAAGAGGTATCAGGATGCTGAAAAGAGATGGGAAAAGGAGAAAGGGGATCTTCCGTACCCCAAAAGTGAAATACCGGACGGTCAAGAAACTCATAGACTATTAGAACATCATTTTAGATACTGGCATCAGATGTTTAACCCAAGGCAGTTGCTTTGCCTAAGCACACTCCTCAAGGCCATCGGAGAGGAAGAAGATCAGGTTTTAAAGGAGATGCTATTAAGTGGGTTTAAAAACCTCCTAAATAATATGAGTGACTTCTGTTCTTATATTTGGCAGAGAGATTGTATTCGACAGATTTTTGCAAGGCATGATTTTCAACCAAAATCTACAATATGCGAAAGTAGTGTATGGGGCACATCTATAGGGATGGGCACGTTTTCTTCACTTTTTGAAGCTGTTATTGATGGGAAAGAATTCAATTTCAAACCATTCGATCGAAAAATTTTTGATGATATCAAGAATAAAAACATACAATCAGAAGAAATTATAATCGGGAATAAAAATAACTGTTCTTTGGAATGTAGCAATTCGCAAAATATAAATTGTTCTGAAAAGATGAGCTTCATTATTACTGACCCGCCCTATGCTGGCAATGTCAATTACTCTGAGCTTGCAGACTTTTTCTACGTCTGGCTGCGATTAATTCTTTCTAAAAATTATCCTTGCTTTGCTCCTGAGACCACTCCCAAGGCAGAAGAGATCATCGAAAATCCTACCCGCGGCAAAACAGCTACGGATTATAAAAATGGACTTATTGAAGTATGGAAAAGATGCAATGAAAATCTTGCTGATGGTGGATTGATGGTCTTCACATTTCACCATTCCGAGGGAAGCGCCTGGGAATCACTACTTGAATCTTTATGCAATGCGGGCTTTGTAATCGAAGCCATTTATCCCATCCATAGCGAATCTGAAAGCTCACTGCATCTCATGGACAAACAGGCGATCTCCTATGACCTCATCCATGTCTGCAGGAAAAAACTGAACCAGGGCAACGGAAAACAGCGATCCTGGGCAGGGGTGCGTCAGGAGATACGTCAAAAAGCGCGGGAAGAGATCAAGGTGATAGAATCCGGACGATATGGAAAGGAAAAATTATCACCGCCAGACGTAAATATCATCTTAATAGGGAAATGCCTTGAGTTATACAGCAGGCATTATGGCCAGATTGTCGATTATAAAGGGGAAGTGGTTCCTCTTCAGGAAGCCCTGACTGCCATCCGCATGATGGTGGAGCAGATTGTATCTGCCCAGCGTGCACTCCCATCGGAATTAGAGCACATAGACCCAATCAGCTATGTTTACCTCACCTGCCTATGTGACCGGAAAGAAATCCAGAGCGACGAGGTCCATAAGACAACAAGAGGCATCATGGAGCCGGAGGCGCTCATTAAGGCAGGCGTGATCAGGAAAGGCCGAGCCAAGCGCGGAAGAACTTATGAGGTAAAACTTCCGGACGAAAGATACAAAGAACTTCAGAAAGTTTTTCTTAACACAAGAAAGACCATTGACCAGAAGTTTCTCTTTCCGGAGATGGAAGAGGCCAAATTCGATAGAATACCCCTGGTTGATGCGCTTCAGTATCTAATGGGCCTTGCCGGCACCTCGGAGAATATCGTTCCGTGGTTGAATGAGTTCCGCCCAATCGTTCCGCAGATTCGGGTTTCACTCGAATACATGAGAGAGAAAAACCCCACCTTTCGGGAGCCAATCAGCAAGGTGCTCAGTTTAATCGAGGTGTGAAATGCCTGGCTATAAGATATTAGAAGAGCGTTATCTGAATATTTACAAGGAGGATGGCATTGCTCCCAACGAAATCAAAATCGGCCTTCTCGACTTTCTTCGAGAGATAAGAGGTGGAGCCGAAGGAATACCAAGATTATCTTCCTTTATGGTTATCGGTATTGATGAGGTCTTGTATCTGGCAGAAGATCGGGAGAAGATCTCGCTTGCCATCCACAAAATCCTCCAATCAGCAGCAGCGACCCTTGAGCGAAAGATGGTCGAAGTGCAGATTTCCTGTAAAGGGAAACTCTTTAAGGCTGATTCTTTCTGGCTGGAATACCGGATGGGAAAATACCCCATGGATATTATTTTTGGCACCCCAACCAGACTTGAAATCCGTGGATTTCCTGTCTTCGCCACAGGTTTCAATTTGTCAAGTTGATAGTAGCACGGGCCTCCGGCCTGTGTATAGAAAGCACAGGCCTCCGGCCTGTGTATAGAAAGCACGGGCCTCCGGCCTGTGTATAGAAAGCACGGGCCTCCGGCCTGTGTATAGAAAGCACGGGCCTCCGGCCTGTGTATAGAAAGCACGGGCCTCCGGCCTGTGTATAGAAAGCACAGGCCTCCGGCCTGTGTATAGAAAGCACAGGCCTCCGGCCTGTGTATAGAAAGCACGGGCCTCCGGCCTGTGTATAGAAAGCACAGGCCTCCGGCCTGTGTATAGAAAGCACAGGCCTCCGGCCTGTGTATAGAAAGCACAGGCCAGAGGCCCGTGCTACTTCATAAGAGTCAAACCCATGTCGATAACAAAATCAGTAGCACAGGCTTCCAGCCTGTGTCCTCTTTTAAGATTACGAGAAGAAACTTGCCTCACTGGCAAGAACCTGAAAGGATATACTTCCTTACCTGGCGTTGTGCAAAAGAACAGGGTCTCTCTCCAGAAGAACGCACAATAGTGTTGGAGGCAGTTCGATACTGGGATAATCGTAAATGGATAGTCTATGCCGCTGTCGTCATGCCCACCCATGTACATGCATTGGCTCAGCCTCTTATCCAGAGTAAAGAAGGAACTTTTGATTTGGCTGAGATCTTACATAGCGTTAAAAGTTTTAGCGCCCACCAAATAAACCGGCAAAGAGAAAGACATGGGTCTATTTGGCAGGATGAACGGTTTGATCGCATTGTGCGTGATGAGATGGAATTTAAGGAAAAATGGGAATATATCAGGAATAATCCGGTGAAAACTGGCTTATGCCAAAGTCCGGAAAAGTATCCTTGGCTTTATGAGAGGACCTGATACTACAACACAGGCCAGAGGCCTATGCCACCTTCTTAATGAAGTCTATAAACAATGAATCAACTTGAAAGATTAAGGCCTTTATTAAAAGGTAAAATCAAAAGAAACTTTTCTGGTGGCACAGGCTTCCAGCCTGTGTTTAGAGTGGTGGCACAGGCTTCCAGCCTGTGTTTAGAGTGGTAGCACAGGCTTCCAGCCTGTGTTTAGAGTGGTAGCACAGGCCTCTGGCCTGTGTCATTTGTAATTTGGTGACAAAATGGAGCTCAAGGAGCATACAAAAGTTAAGGTTATCTATCGGCCGGAACTTGGATCAGGAGAGGTGCTCCGGGTAGAGGAACGACATGGGGAATACCTGGTCGATGTCGTCTTTGAGAAAGACGGCAAGAGATTACTTGAGACTTTTCCCCAACATCTCCTGGAACCTGTACCGGATCTCTTACAACGGTTTCAGAAAGGCGAGTCCAACGATCCTTTAGATTTTTTTTTGAAACAGTTGGCCTACCAGTTTCCCCTCGAAAATTCCGGCGGCAAACTCTCTAACAGCAGGACGGACCTTCTTCCCCATCAAATCCTGTTAACGCATCAGGTTGTAAATGCGACGAGACGAAAATTTCTGGTTGCGGATGAAGTTGGTCTTGGAAAGACCATTGAAGTGGGGATGATCATAAGGGAACTTTTATCACGAGGAGACGCAAGGCGGGTATTAATCGTTTGCCCTGCAGGTCTGGTTGAAAACTGGCGAAACGAGATGAGAGACTGCTTCCGGATCTATTTTGACATCTTCGGCCAGGATTTCACCGATGCAAACCCTCTTGCCTGGGAACGGCATAACCTGGCGATCATTTCAATTGATACCATCAAAAAACTCCAGAGATTGGAAAAAATGGCTCCAGGGCCGGATTGGGACCTCATTGTTTTCGATGAGGCTCATCATCTCACAAGAAAAAAATATGGGAAAAAGATCGATATCACACAGAATTATCGGTTGGCAGAGAGGTTAAAGGGAAAGACAAGAGATCTGCTATTTCTTACCGCTACACCTCATCAAGGGAATGCTTACCAGTTCTGGTCATTGATTCAACTCTTAGATGATCAACTCTTTGAAGCGCCTGAAGCCATGCAAGAAAATAGAGGTCTTTTAGGTCGGGTAATGTTCAGGAGAACCAAAAGAGAGGTGACGGATGCCCAGGGGAACCCAATCTTTACGCGGAGGCAGGTCACCACACAGAAGTTCCAGCTTTCCATTCGGGAACAGAGATTTTACGATAAGCTTACCGATTACCTCAAAGAAGGATACGATGCCGCAGGCTTCGGGCAGGATAAAACCACCAAGCAGCAACGGGCCGTAGGGTTTGTCATGGCAACTTTCCAGAAGATCATGTCATCCAGCCCGAGGGCTATCAAACAGGCCCTCCGACGGCGTTTGATTGCGCTTTACGCCAGGAAACAGATGGCCCTGGAAAGCGGATTCCATGGAGGACTGACCAGGGCAGAGGTATCTTCAAAAATCGTGCATTATCAAGAATTAATGCGGAGCGTGGTTGCCGATCTGCTTTCATTCACCAGGGGCAGGATAGATTACATTGAGGCTGATGCTTACATCACAAGCTTGAAACAGCGACTTAAGAAAAGGCCGAAATTTGAAGAAGAAGTGACCCATTGGGCGCTGGATGCCACAGAAAAAGAGGACGAGGTCATCGAAGCTGAAGCCAATATCCCAAACGAGGAAGAAAAGGTAAAGGAACTGATCGACCTAATAGACGACCGTGCGGATAGGAAATTTGATACCTTAATCCGGGCCATCGAACAGTTCCGACAGGAAAACCGGGACGAAAAGATGCTCATATTCACCCAATATCTTGAGACGCTGTATTTTCTCCAGAAGGAATTGGAAAAATATTACCCTCCTGAAAAAATAGCCATTCTAAAAGGAGGCCCTTTGGAGGATAAGATCGCATCGTGTGAATCCTTCTGGGATGAAGACGGCGCTCAATTTCTGCTTTCGACCACAGCCGGGGGAGAGGGCATCAACCTCCAGGTCTGCCGCATTTTATTCAACTACGATTTGCCCTGGAATCCCATGGCCGTGGAACAGCGCATCGGCCGAATTCATCGATATGGCCAGACCGAGACAGCTCAGGTTTATAGTCTTGTAGCTGAAGGAACCATTGAAGAGAAGGTCTATGCGATTCTTGAGGAGAAACTTCTTGAAATCGCCCAAACCATCGGCAAGGTCGACTCGGTAACAGGCGAGGTGACTGAGGATTTTAGATCGGAGATCCTCGGATTTCTCGGCTCTTCGGCAAATTATCAAGACCTCTATAAGGAGGCGCTCGTCAATCGAGACTATAAACGAACCGAAAAAGAGATTTCCGAAGCGATCCTCAAAGCGAAGGAAGCAAGCGAGGCGTTGCGGCAGCTCACCCAGGATCTCTTGACTTTTAATCTGGAACATTACAGAGAACTTGAAGGGAAATTTACCCTGGATGATTTAAGGTGTTTTACGGAAAAGGCAATCTTGAGATTAGGAGGAAGTTTTATACCTTCAGGAGATCTGGTTCAGATTATTGTCCCCCCAGCGCTGAAGAAGTATCCCAATGTGGCCACTCTATATGAAAATGTAACCTTCTCCCGGAAGATATCAACCAGAAAGAAAAATGTTGAGCTGCTTGGGATAGGTCATCCCCTTATAGATGCTTTGATTGATTATTTAAAGAGGGAAGGGATATCCGGAGAAGTCATGAATGTAAAAAATGACGGGATTCCCTCATATTTTGGAGCACGTTATCTATTTACAATCGATTTCGAAGATGGAACCAGAAGAGAACTCTATAAGAAATTTCTGCTCGATGGAGCCGAACTCCCGGAGGACCTGGTTCTACTGCAAGACAATAGGTGGGGGAAGCATTCCCCCTCAAATGCTCTCCCGACTCTTGAAAATAAAAAAGAAATACTCATCAGAAATGAGGAAGCCAAACTTCGTTCAGCTTATGATGGGGTTATCAACATCAGATATAAATGTGTGGGAATACAGGCAATCAATTGACTAACCTCCGGGGTCACGTCTTCAATTGTCAATTGAGGAGATAACAAAAGATTTTACCGATGAAGAGCTGGACTTCATCATCAATTACGACATCAAATACCGCATGGGGGCGAGCGACATTGAGGATGAAGATGGAGCTTGAAGAACCACGAAGGGTGGGTATTCATGAAGAAGTATGGCGTGATGAAGGCATAAGAAATCGTCACTCCAGTGGAGACCGGGGTCCAGACGGGGTGAAACTATTCTGAAAGACTGGATTCCGGCTTTCGCCGGAATGGCGGAGGAAGGAAATCCCACCTGAAAACGACGGGGTTGAGTTGAAAGAATCGCTCGAACCAGGCCAAATTTTTTAGCCGACTTGGGGGGTGCCACTACCCCTCAAGTATCCCCCCAAGTGGATAGGGTGTTTGCCGTTGTCCATGTGAAAGTGGCTGGTCAACCTGTATTTTAAGGCGTGAAGGCCAACATCCAATTTGCGGCCGAAGTTGAAGCGAAAAGGGAAAAAGTGGGGGGAAAAGAACGGAAGGAGAAGTAGCATGACAGATACTGAAAAAGAAATTCTCGACAAATTCAAACGCTTGCTTTCCCAGCGCGTAAGCATCTATAAAATGATCTTATTCGGATCTCGAGCAAGGGGCGACGCCGATCAGTACTCGGATATGGATATCGCAGTCATTCTGAATGAGCCGGTTGAAGAAAAGGATATTGATTATGTCAGTGACTATGCCTGGGAGGCAGGGTTTGAGTACGGCATCGTAGTAGTGCCAGTGGTTTTCACAAGGGAAGAGTGGAAAAACAGTCCGGAACGGTCCTCCCTCCTCGTGCAGGCGGCAGAAATGGAAGGGGTTGCAGTATGAAGAAACAGGAAGACATTTCTACTTTGATAAAATACCGTCTTGAACAAGCGCAGACAGCTCTTGATGACGGAAAATTTCTGTTGGACGGAGAGCGAAGCCCGCAAAGCGTTATAAACCGGGCCTATTACGCCATGTTCTATGCCGTAATCGCTCTCCTGCAGAAGATTGGGAAAGTCCCATCCAAACACACTGGAACCATCAGCCTCTTTGATACCGAGTTTGTAATGAAAGGTATTTTCCCGAAGGAGCTTTCAAGAAACTTGCACAAAGCCTTTGAGTTGCGGCAGGTATTGGATTACAAAACAGTCGAAACGATTTCGCGAGACAAGGCAGGAGAGATCTTGGAGAAGCGGCACAATTTGTGATAGCCGTAAAGGAGCATCTTGAGGACATTACCAGATAAATAGGATCAGGGGTTCCAATTTCTACAGGCGCCGAGGATGAACCAGTTTTATGAGCCCCCATGCTTCAAAGGAAAAACTCTCACCATCGTTAGAGCGGGCGCTCTGCCGGTTACAGTGGACTGCCTCGTCTCCCAATTATGGACCTCATGATCAAGGAATATGAAAAGATGGGTTTTATCTTTTCTGCGCTTCCCCGGTCATGGGGACGAAAGAGACTCCCAACAGGTGCTGGACATGGGTCTTCCCATTTTTTTTGGTGAGAAGGGTGAGGGTTTGAAAATAGGTTGTGCTCCCCAGGGGAATGATCAGCCGCCCGCCTTCTTTTAGTTGTTTGACCAGGGGGGGAGGGATATGGTTGGCTGCACAGGTAACCATGACGGCATCGAAAGGAGCATGCTCTTCCCACCCAAAATAACCATCTCCGTATTTCACCTGAACCTTTTCATACCCCAATTCTTTAAGGCGTTTCGCCGCTATTTTGGTTAGCCCTTCCCGGATCTCCATGGTGTAAACTTGATCGGTGATCTCCGCCAGAACGGCTGCCTGGTATCCTGAACCCGTGCCGATCTCCAGGACCTTCTCCCCGGGCTTAACCTTAAGGATCTGGGTCATCAAGGCCACGATATAAGGCTGGGAGATCGTCTGGCCCTCGCCGATGGGCAGGGGATGGTCGGCATAGGCCTTGCTCCGCGAAGATTTATCGACAAAGAGATGGCGGGGCACCCGGCCCATGATTTCCAGGACCTGCGAGTCAGTGATGTCCCGGCCCTTGAGGTCGCGATCGACCATTCTTTTGCGCGCCGCGATAAGGCCAGGATCTTCCGAAGAAAAAGACTGGTAGGCCGGCAGAAAGAGAAAAATCCAGGTTAGAAAAAGAGAGAGAGCAACTCTTCGCTTTGTTGGCCAAGAAGCATTCAGCATTCACCCTCACCCCGACCCTCTCCCCTTAAGGGAGATGAATGTTTCAAATTAATTGTTTTGCTGAGAGCTGATCGCTGACAACTTTAATAATTTGTAACAGGAGCTTCTTGCAAAAGTCCGTAATTTACCCTTCGACAGGCTCAGGGTGAACGGACTTAGGTTGAAATTATTTAGTTTTTCCGTTCGTGGTGAGCTTGTCGAACCACAAAAAAATACTTTTGCAAGAGGCTCACAGTTTAGCCATTTGAAAAGCTGTCAAATCCCCCTGCATCCCCCTGAAGCTGTGAAAAAATTCAATTTTCGGAGATTGGGGGGTTGAAATTATTGATAAATCTTTCGAAATAATCTTCTTTTCTTCGATTTTTTCACAGCTTCCCTTTTTCAAAGGGGGAAAGGCTGAATCTTTTATCGAATTCCAATAAAAAACCTCTCCTCCCTTTGGAAAAGCCTGCCTGCGGTAGGCAGGGGAGGTGGGGAGGGATTTCTGGGAAGGCCTTTTCAAAACGCTAAATTGTTACAATAATTTTTTCAGGACTTCCGGGAATTTTTTTCGGCCCCCAACCACTGCCGCTGGAACTGCCTGGCCTGGTGCATGAAAGCCTCCAGCCGGGTGAGGGTATTGGTTTCCTCCTGTCCATCGTAAGCCATGTTCAAGAAGGGAATGTCCTTGTGGCCTTCGCGGTATCGTTTCATCACCGCGCCTACGATGGTTCCGGGCATGCAGGTAAAAGGCATTACATTGACCAGGCCAGAAACGCCTTTCTTCACATAATCACCGCATTTACCTACGGATAGAACGGCTTCCCCCTCAAACGAGTCATCCAGATAAGTTTTGGCCTCTCGCAGGGTTTCCGGAATGGATGGTTCGGGATGGTTGATCAGGCTTCCGTCAAAGACGTGGTCTAACTTATGCTCGTCGCGCTTTTGCACCAGCTCGGTAATGTAGGTGCGCCAGAAAGTGCCGTAACGTTTGTTCCTCAGGCTGTACCTTTGGGAAGTAAAATTAAGATAGAGAAACCATTCGGAAATCGGAGGCAGCCAGACTTCAGCGCCAAGTTTTTCCAATTCCAGGACGATGAATTCGTTGCTGAAGGCGTTGGAGCGGATGTAGATTTCTCCGACGATGCCAATCCGCGGCTTTGATCCCGGGTTGATCTGTTCAATCCTGTCGAAATTTCTCCTGGCTTCTTTAAGGGCATGGATCAGACCATCCAGGCAGGTTCTCGGGTCATCCTTGCTGTCCCGAATTATTTCGTAGGCCTTTTTCAATGACTGGCGGAATACTTTATCTGTATCACCGGCATGGACCTCATAGGGACGGGTTTCCCGAAGCTTCTTGTCCAGAAGATCCATGGCTACCATCCCCTGCCAGGCCAGGCGGGTGAAATTCTTGCCCAGCATGCCCAGGTCCTTGTACAAATGTTCGTCCTGGGTGGGGGAATAGATGGGCACATCAGGATATCCCAGGTCGTCGAGGATCAGGCGGTGGAGGCGGTGGTATTGTCCGAAACGGCACGGGCCATTTCCAGAGGGCATAAAAAAGGCCACCTTATTGCGGTCAAAGTCCGGACTCTTGATTACCCGCACCATATCGCCCGTGGTCAAGATGCAGGGGTAACATTCTTTTCCGGAAGTATATTTCCGGCCCCAGGAGATCGTCTCCTGGTTAGGCACGGGAGTGAGGTCAGCATCGATGCCGCAGGCCTGGAAAGCTCCCACCAAGGCGAGCGCTTGTTCGGCCATGTAGGGGACGTACACCTTGCGATGATCGGCATCCTTGGTCATGACGATAGTCTTCGGTTTGCGCTCTTCTTTCATCCGGCCATCCTGAACATTCTTCAGGCTGTCCAGGAAAGCCTCCAGGCGGGTGATGGCCCCTACGTCTGCGCTGTGCTCATCCACCTCGATCTGCAGGTAGGGTTTGCCCCGCATTTTTTCTTTGAAAAAATGGAGGATGAAAGAGTCCGGACCACAGGCGAAGTTGGTGAGGTATATGGCGTGGAGTCGGGGGTTGCTATGCACAAGGTGGGCCGCGCTGTAGATCTTCTGCCCGTATTTCCAGTACATGTCCTGCCAGTCTTCCAGCAGGTCCACATCATCCAGGGGAAGGAGATCCATAGGGATGGCGACGACCCCGAGGTCCCGGAGCTTTTGCGGGAGCCCTAAGTTCATTCCCGGGTCGCAGCCGTTATAAGGCCGGCTGATTATGACCATGGCCCGGTCTCCTTCCTTCAGGCTCTGCAGGATTTCTTTTCCCCGGCGCTTCAGAGAAGCATTAAAGCTGGCCTGGGCAATCTGCGCTTTCTCAATCGCCTCCCGGACGTCATCGGCGTCTTTACCCAGGTTCCGGCACATCTTCACCAGGGCCCGTTCCAGGTTCTTCCGCTCCCAGCCGAAGTGGATAACTGGGCTTAGTAGTTTCACTCCCTGGGATTTGAAATCGATGGCCGATTGAACAGCGTAGGGGAAGGCCTGAACGTAGGGACAGGCAAAAGACCGATCCAGGGAAGGATGGCTTAAGGGCATGTTGATGATGCTGGGCAAGAAGATGGTTTCCACGCCCTTATCGATCAGGTCCAGAAGATGGCCATGAGCGACCTTGATGGGGAAACAGGTTTCGGCCACGACCTTCTCCACCCCTTTATGAATGAGCCGCTTGTTAGTTCTTTCCGAGAAGACCAGGCGAAATCCCAGGGAAGAGAAGAACGTTTTCCAGAAGGGCATGATCTCCTGGAGGTATAGCAGGCGGGGAATTCCGATGGCCGGCGCATCCTCGGCTGGAGGTTTCTCCTCCACATAAGAGGCCATCAAAGCCTCTTCGCGTTCGGCAAAGAGGTCGGGCAGGTCATCCGGCCGTTTGCGCGTCCGGTCCACGTCGTATTTTTCGCAGCGGCTGCCATAGAACAGGGGTTTTTCGCCCTGGACCGTTACTTTACGGATCTCGCAATGGTTGGGGCATTCCTTACACTCAAAAGAGGTAAGCTCATAGGGCCGACTGCTTAAGTCCCATCCTTTAAAGTTGGACTTGCCAGATTTATTTTCTTCCATGGCCAATAGGGCGCAGCCAATGGCCCCGGTCACCTCGTTGTGTTCAGGCACGGTAATTTTTTTGCCGGTCACCTTTTCAAAAGCGGCTACCACGCCTTTGTTGAAGGCTGTCCCGCCCTGAAAGAAAATGTTATTGCCCACCCGCTTGTCCCCCACTACCTTGTTCAGATAATTGAGGACAATTGAATAGGAGAGGCCCGCTACCAGGTCATCGCGCTTGGCCCCCTTTTGCTGATGGTGGACGAGGTCTGATTCCATGAAGACCGTGCAGCGCTCTCCCAGGGAGATCGGAGATGGGGATCTCAGGGCTAATGTGCCGAACTCTTCTTTGATGGAAAGCCCTAATTTTTCAGCCTGCTCCTCCAGAAACGAGCCGGTCCCGGCAGCGCAGACTTTATTCATCTCAAAGTCCACGATGGCTCCTCGTTCTAAGGAGATGTACTTGGAGTCCTGGCCGCCGATCTCGAAGATGGTATCTACGTTCGGGTCAATATGGGCCGCAGCCGTGGCCTGAGCGGTAATTTCATTGCGGATGACGTCCGCGCCCACGAAGTCGCCGGTGAGGTATCGGCCAGAACCTGTGGTGCATACCCCTTTGATCTCCACTAAGTGGCCGACTTCATCACCAACCTCTTGCAAGCCCTGGCGGATGGCTTCTATGGGCCGGCCAGCGGTCATCAGGTAACGCTTGGAAAGAACTTTTTTGTTTTCATCCAGGACCACTACGTTCGTGGAGATGGAACCCACGTCGATGCCTAAGTAAGCCTTGATTTTCTTATCTGCGAATGTCCCCTTAAGAGGCTGCCAGGTGATTTCTTGCTGATGGCGGTCTGACAGGGAAAGAGGTTCCAGAGTAACGTCCGGCGCGACCATACGGCTGACATATTCCCTAAGACGGTCCAGCCCTGCGAATTTTTTCCATTTATCCGGGCTTTCCATAGTGAGAAAAGCCGCGCCGATCGCTCCCATGGAAGCAGAATATTTGGGGATGATGAACTCGCCTTCCCTTAATTCCAGGACGTCGAAAAAGGCCTGGCGCATGCCGGCATTGGCCGCCACGCCTCCCTGAAAAGAGATGGGCCGGCTAAAAGTCTTTCCCTTGCCGATGTTCGACCTGAAATTTCGGGCCAGGGCATAACAAAGGCCGGCGACGATGTCGTAATCCGAAGTGGCCCCCTGCTGCAGATGGATCATGTCGGTTTTGGCAAAGACGCTACACCTGCCGGCAATGCGCGGAGGGGTTTTGGATTTCAGGGCCAGGTTGCTGAATTCTTCTATGGTCAGAAGCAGACGGTTGGCCTGTTGATCCAGGAAGGAGCCAGTTCCGGCCGCACAGATGGTATTCATGGAAAAATCCAGGATTTTATATTCGCCGTTTTGGGGATCGCTTTCCACGAGGATAAGCTTGGAATCTTCTCCGCCCATCTCGATGATGGTTTTTACTTGAGGATAGAAATAAGTCGTGGACTTGCTCTGGGCTATGATTTCGTTGACAAACTCGGCCTTAAGAAGCTCGGCAATGAGTTTGCCCGCAGTCCCGGTGACCGATACACTCTGAATCCGTTCCGCGGGGATTCGGGAGAGGATCTCCGTTAGGATGGCCAGGACCGTTTCCAATGGCTGCCCTTTGATGCGGGTGTAGTGTTCTTCAATTACGTTTTTTCCATCATTAACCAGGACGGTGTTCGCGCTAACCGATCCAACGTCCAATCCTAAATGAAGCCCTTCTTTATTCATCAGAACTCCAAACCTCCGTCGTAATAAAAATCAGTTGGGGAATTGCCCCCCCGAGGGAAAAAGCGCCAGAAAATTTAGAGATTTCAAAATATAGACCTTTCTCCCCAACCCCAATGATATATATCATATAAAGGTTTAGGATGGAAAGGTCAAGAGGGAAGTGAATTTTCTGAAATCCCGCCATAAGGACGACAGGAGGGGGTTGTTTTTTTCACATTGGGTTGACCAAGAGGGGTAAATTTAATAGGACGCAGATTTACGCAGATAACCGCAGATAATTATTTTCTTTTTAGTTTATCCTGATAATCTGTGGACATCCGTGTCCAAAAAGGAAATTCCTATGAGCCTCTTGCAAAAGTATTTTTTTGTGGTTCGACAAGCTCACCACGAACGGAAAAACTAAATAATTTCAACCTAAGCCCGTTCACCCTGAGCCTGTCGAAGGGTAAATTACGGATTTTTGCAAGAAGCTCCCTATATAATTGAATTAAGGAATGCGGCTGCCAACAGATATGCGGATACTTTTGCGGCTTGGCAGGACGCGAAGGTTATCAGGGTTTAATAATTTTCTCGGCCCATGACTTCCGGGGAAATCCACTCGCGCCTGATTTTTCGCCGCCGATCTTTTGGAAAATGAAGGATAACCTTTGTCCCTCTCCCCGGCCGGCTTTTCACCCGGATTTTTCCTCCTTGCTCCTCCACCGCCCTCCGCACAAAGGTCAACCCCAACCCCACCCTATCGGGACAGGTGGAAAAAAAAGGATCGAAGATCAGGTTCAGGTTTTTCAAGGGAATTCCCTGCCCGCGGTCAGAAACCGACACCTCTATATTCTCCCCGTCGTCCCAAAGAGCCACTTCTATAAATTCCTTTTTCTTCCTTTTCGGATTCAGGGTGATGGCCCATAGGCTATTCTGCAAAATATGGGCAAGAATGCTGGCCATCAAATCCCGGTCAAAAAATAATTGCCCATTCCCGGCGAACTCATCAGTGTTTAAATGTATGACAATTCCCTGTTCCTTCGTTTCTTTGGCAAAATTTCGCAGAACCGCTTCCACCGCTTCCTGAATGTTCTCTCTTTTATATACAGGCCGGGGAATGCGGACATATTCCTCCACCCTTTGCAGAATCGTCTCCAGCCTCCCTGTCTCCTTAAGAATCTGGTTAACGTAAGACTGGCTTTGGAGGGAGGAAGGCGCAATTTTCAAAAGACGCTGGGAATATCCCCCTATCGAGGCAATCGGGTTGCGAAATTGATGGGCAATCTCTCCCATCATTCTACCCAACCCCGCCCACCGTTCTGCTTCCAGCTTCTCCCTTTCCACCTTCTTCAGCCGCTGAATCTCCTGGAAGGAAAAAGATAAAAAAACTTCTCCCCTCTCTTTAAAAGCAGAAGTAAACAATTGAACGAAGATTTTCTTCCCGCCCTTCTGCCTTAAAAGAGCTTCGCCGTCAAAACCCTTCTTGTATCGAGTGAGAAAGATTATGTTGGGCAGAAAATAGATATGATCTTCTTCCAGGAACAGAATTCTCAGCCGTTTCCCTTCCATTTCACCGGGCGCATAGCCGAAAAAGGACTCCGCTCTGCGGTTGGCGTAAAGAATTTGGGAGTGGACATCGGTGAGCAGGAATGTCGCTGGGATCGAATTGAGAAGGCGCTGACTGCTTTTGAGAATCTCCGGCATAATCATTCCTCCCCTCTTCCTAAATATTTCTGCCCTTTATGAAGGGACTCTATTAACCCGGTTGGGGGAAATGCCTGTAATGATAGCTCTATCTTATTCCACAACCTACAAAAGTCAAGTAGGAGCTTCTTCCTGCCACCCCCGAATTTTTCGGAGCTCTTCATTTTTTTCTTGACAAGTGTTTCGTGTTGCATTACGCTAAACAAGCATGAAAGAAAAAACCTTCGGCCAGCTCATCCGGGAGCTTAGAATCAATCACCAAGAATACAGCAGCCTGCGGGAATTTGCCCGCAAGGTGGGATTGTCCCCTGCCTACCTCAGCCGTATCGAAAATGAAAAGGAGCCCCCGCCATCGGAATCCATTATCGAAAGAATGGCGGAAGCTTTGGGCATAGATAAATATGAGCTTTTTAGTCATGCGGGAAAAATTCCAACCGAGTTTTTGGAAACCTTCCAGAAAAATCCCAAGAGTGTCGCGTCTTTTATGAGAAGAGCCCAGGAGTGCGGCATAGAAACAGATAAGGATTGGAAGAGCATTGAAGAGGCTATTCCCAAGATGAAGAGGAAAATAAAATGATCCTTGACACGGTTAAAGTTCCCTGGCTTCCCCAAACCCAGATTGAAAATGCGGCCAATGATCTTCTTCGCCATTGGGCAAACTTCAGTGGTCGGGAAATTATTCCTCCCATCCCGGTCGAGGCCATTGTAGAGAAATATCTCGGCATCACCCTTGAGTATGACAAGCTCGAAAACCTGCTCGGCATCCCTGATGTCCTCGGCGCCACGTGGGTTGAAGAAAAGCGGATGGTTATAAACAGTTCCCTTCTCGATGGCCGGCAAGGAAGATTCACCTTTACTTGCGGGCACGAGGTTGGCCATTGGGTTCTTCATCGGAAATATCTTTTTAAGCAGACGGCGCATTCCCCTGATGCAGTGACTAAAAAAAATCCGCCGGTTGTATGCCGGGTATCTGCTGCAAAAACAAGGGGAGAATGGCAGGCCGATTATTTTAGCGCCTCTTTAATCATGCCCGGGCCAACGGTTCGGGAAGCATTTCATAAAGTGTTTGGGGGGGATCCGCTGGTTATCTTCAACCGGAATAGCTGCTTTGGAAGAAATAACCCCCTGGCGCTTGACCCCTCACTGGATACAGCTCATCAAATTGCCAAAAATGTTATTGATGCCGGGCAATTTCAAAATGTTTCCAAAGAGGCCATGGCCTATCGTCTTGAGGACCTCGGCTTGCTGGTAAACGAAACCGGATTATCTCTTTCTTCGAGTTTCCAAGCAAAAAAACCTTTCTGCAAAAATTCCCGAGAAAGAAAGCCAAAAAGCAGCAATACTTAAAAGCCAGGCTGGATGCTTTTCAGAAGGGTATTTTGCGTCGCCAATGTTTAACGTTGCATAACAGTTAACGAAAGGAAAGGAAAGGAAAGCGATGGACGAGGAAAGTTTAGAAATCTATATCACTGAAGATGGGAACATGATGCTCTATCCAGCCCTTCTCTTAAATCAAGACATTGCCGAAGAAATGGGGGATCTCCATTTTGATTTCACCCCCTTTTGCGGCTGATATTCCAAAAGTGGATTGCTTACATGAAAACCCCTTTTAACCTCAACGCTCACTTAAATTGACCCACTTATGCTCAATAGAATTGACCCACCCTAAAAGTGTATTATTGCGCGCGCAATATGAGAATATTTTCACTCAACTATCTGATTTTTAAGCATTGTGGCTATACCTATGCTTATATAACCTGAAGTACTCCTGCCTGGGTTATTTTTCCTTAGCATAAGTGGGTCAATTCCTATGAGTGTCAAAGTGAAGTCGTTCCGCAAATTTGGCAGTATTCAAGGAAGTATTACGCCCGCCCCCTAATGGAGGTGGAAGCTGAAATCCAGGAAGCATGGATCGGGAAAAAGGAGAAGGAAGCGAAAAAAGAAATTCAGGATAAATTGTTTGATGAAGAAGATAGGGAAGAAGAGGAAAAAGGAGACGAAAAAGAAGACGAAAGATCCGCTTCTTGAGGATCAATGAAGGGAATTTGTGAAAAACAAAAGTATAAGCCAGCCCCCAGAAAAAGGAAAACGATGGCCAAAGTCAAATGCGCTATATGCGATAAAGAGACGGATTCCGGAAACTTGGGCGTGAAATATTGCCCCAAATGCGGCCTGTGGTTCTGGTACGATCATGCCGGCCCCGGAAGGACTCAATGCCCTAAATGCAAATCGTATTCTTTGAAATGAAAACCAACTCCAGTTAAATCATAGGATAAGAAAGGATATTCCCCAAACGATTGCCACGCCTCTGTCAATGAACATCATAGGGATATATTCTCACGGTTCGATTCTCTTCAGTTCCTTTACTCTGGAAATGTGCTTTATATCAAACGAATATATTTCCGTAACCTTCATTTTATCCATTACCGCGGCAATGTACCCATCTATGAAATCAATATTCAATGATTCATAGTAATCCAGGGCACGGCCGACCAACTCCGCATTCGTAACCTCAATTCCTGGAGTTGCGAGAATGCCTTTGACCATGGGAGTGATTTCGGCATTCTTTAAACCATAGGCAGATTCCAGAACCCAGATAACCTCAGCGATCACCAAATCTGCCGTTACCAGCCGGATTTTCCCGCTCGTCGCCTGTTTGAGAAGCTTCTCCACCCAATCAGCCTTTTCCGGGTCATCATTAACCAGGTAACGGATAAAAAGGTTCGTGTCCATAAAAAAGGTTTTCATTGCATTTCCTCGATAACCCGTCTGCCTACGGAAGTCTTAGCTTTTTTCCGCTCCTTCTCAAAACCGCCGACACCCAACTTCCGGACAGCTCCGCGGAATTCTCTCAGGGTCCTGACCGGGACGATGGTAATAATCTCCCCATTTTGCATAAACTCAACCCGGTCACTGGGTCTTATCCGCATGGCATCGCGGATCTTTTTGGGGATGGTTACTTGCCCCTTAGTAGTAACGGTGGATAGCATTTTTCCCCCCTTTGAATCTTTTTCTTACCCTTCATTTTAGGTAAGAAATATGCGATAGTCAATAAAAAATAACTTTCTCTGTTTACGCTCCGATCCGGAAGGTTAGGGAGCGGGCAAAGGGATTTCGCGGAATCATAAAACTCTCCGATATTTCAAAGATGCGGATTTCATAAGTTATACCTACCACTCTCCCCCCACCTTCGAAGCATTGAATGTTTTGATCAACGTCCCACGCGGCAAATTCACTCAGAAACGATTTTTGCGGGTTCTGCAAAAGAGCATAAAGCAATGGGCAAACAGACAGTAAAAAATTTGCTTGACAATTTTACGATCTAATCGTAAATTAGCATTATGAAAAAGAGGCAGATAGAATCCTACCTGCTACGGGACGCTCGCTATTATCCTGTCTTAACCCTTACCGGGCCGCGGCAGTCCGGAAAAACAACTCTGGCCCGCGCAACTTTTGCCTCCTATAGCTATGTCACCCTGGAAACGATCGATCAGAGGCGCTTCGCTCGGGAAGATCCCCGCGGGTTCCTGGCCCAGTTCAGCGGTCCCCTGATCATCGACGAGATCCAGCATGCACCCGACCTGCTTTCCTACATTCAGGTGGCGGTTGACGAGAACCCTACACCCGGCCGGTTTATTCTAACGGGATCCCATAACTTCCTTCTCATGAGCCGGGTATCCCAGACGCTGGCTGGACGCTGCGGCATCCTCAACCTTATGCCATTCTCACGGGCGGAACTGGAGGACCAGGAACAGCCTGATCCGGTCTCGCCCGCCGCGCTCTTCGGCAATCGGACAACGCATCTTGACCTGTGGCCGACCCTGCGCACGGGGTTCTACCCGCGGATCCACGACCGCGGAATACCCCCCGAGGTCTGGCTTCCCGACTATCTCCAGACCTACCTCGAGCGCGATGTGCGGAGTCTATCGAACATCGGGAACCTGGAGAATTTTGAACGCTTCCTGGCGCTTTGCGCCGGCCGATCCGCGCAGCTTCTCAACTATTCGGGCCTGGCCTCGGACTGCGGCGTCTCCGTGGACACGGCGCGTCGCTGGGTCTCCGTGTTGAAGACAAGCTTCATTGTGTTCTTGCTTACTCCCCACTATCGAAACTTCAACAAGCGGGCGGTTAAAAGTCCTAAGCTGTTCTTCCACGATACCGGCCTGCTTTGCCAGCTTCTCGGCATCCGAGATGCCGGCCAGGTCGTGTCGCATCCGCTCCGAGGGGCCATCTTCGAGAACTATGTGGTCGCAGAGATCGTAAAATCCTATCTCCACCACCGCCGCACGCCCCCTCTGTTCTTCTGGCGCGACAGGACAGGGCATGAGATCGACCTCCTGATTGAGGAATCCGGGCTTCTCTATCCCGTGGAGATCAAATCGAGCCTGACCATGTCCCCGGACATGCTCGACGGCCTTCTCTGGTGGACAAAACTCGCCGGGCTTTCACCGGAAAATGCAACCCTCGTGTACGGAGGCAGCGAGGCTTTTACCCGCAAAGGCGTCACAGTCCGTCCCTGGTATGCCATTTAGCGCCCAGGCGCTCACTCGCCCCTTGTTTTTCCCGGGGACCGTTTCTCCCTGATTGCCCGTCTTTTAACCAAATTCGCTCACCAACATTCCTCCGGAATAGAACCCTGCCTGGCCTCCCTTCTTTCCGTTAAATGAAAAACCGCAGTTTGAAACCCGAGCTTTTTTGGCCGATTTTATCAATCTGTTTCTAAAATGCGAAATTGGGCACGTACCGCACGGCTCTTCCCCTCACACGTCCTAAGCGATACCTTATTACCGATGGCTGACCCTTTTTTCACACAAATATAAATCGCTTAGTCAACAGTGCAGGTTTGACCCCTTTCTCTTGGGGGAAATCAACAGGCGTGATTTGAAAAACGATTTCTACGGGCAGATAGAAGTAAGGGGAGGGGTATGCTTGGAGCAATTGCTCCGAAAGGAACAATTACCGGACAGGATAAAATAAAGATGGCTCTTCTCCCAAAAGTGAGCGCTTAAATAAGCCAAGTAATGACGGCGTGTTCCATGAAAAAAGGCTTTACCGTAATTATCCCCTCCCTTGGCGGGAGGGGATAAAGGGGAGGGGGAATCTGGATTCATTATTCACCCCCACCCCAACCCTCCCCCATCAAGGGGAAGGAATATCTGCTATGGCTTTGGTCTTCATTGACTTTTTTGATGAAATATAACTTATTGATATTTTGACCATTTAATCCAGTACACTTTTGGGAGAAGAACCATAAAGATAATATTCTGTTTATCATCCATAAACATTGCTACCCAAAATACTGGGTTGCTTTGTTCCCCTTGAAACGATAAAATTAGCTATGTTCAAGGGTTAGGGTATTGTGAGGAGGCCCGGCAAGGGGCAACCAATCTGGTTTTGGAAACTTGATTAAAATTAGGTCTGATAAAAAAAGCATGATGAGAAAAAGGGGAAAGGATACCTTCATTCGAATCAAGGAGGTGTTTATGGATGAGAATAAATTATTAGAAAGAATTACTGTCAATCCGAAAATCTTCGGTGGAAAGCCGATCATTCGCGGGCGCCGCCTTGCGGTGGAGCATATTTTGGGGATGCTTGCGGCAGGGGATACTCCCAAGACGGTTTTGAAAGGATATCCCTGGCTGGAGATGGAAGATATACAGGCTTGCTTGGTGTATGCTCGCAGGATGGTCAGCCATGAAAGGGTGGAGCCTCTTTTCGTTGGAACAGGCGCATGAAAATCCTCCTGGATACGTGCGTATGGGGTGGCCCAGGAATTACGAGCCGCCGGTCATGAAGTAGTATGGGCAGGAGATTGAAAGGAAGACCCTGGGGATGATGAAATCCTTAAACGGGCCCATAAGGAAGGACGGGTTCTGGTGACTTTGGACAAGGACTTTGGCGAATTAGCTATTGTCCATGAGAGACCGCATTCTGGGATTATCCGCCTGGTAAATCTTGCCTCCAGACAACAAGCCTCCATCTGTCTGAAGGCCATAGAGCTTCATGAGAATGATTTGAAATCCGGCGCTATTATTACCGCTGAACAGAATCGGCTTAGAATCCGCATGGTGGATAATCAGGAAGAATGAGGAAGATGGTTCCTGAAAAGCGTATTCCTACCCACCCCGGCGAAATCCTTGCGGAGGAGTTCCTCAAACCTTTTGGGATTCCCCAGGTGGCCTTCGCTGCCCATATCGGGGTACCTGTAAAGCGGATCAATGAGTTGGTGCGCGGAAAGCGTGGGGTTACTCCTGAAACAGCTTAGCTATTATCCCAGGCCCTAAAAACGACGCCCGAGTTTTGGCTGAACCTGCAAATGACGTTTGATCTGGCCCAAAATCGGCCTCGCCGTGAGGTTCAGGCATTGAAGCTGGCGGTTAGCTGCAAAAATAGACAATGTTGTGTGCGGCCAGCTGGTGTTTTTAGCTTTTTTCCGCCCTTTCTCAAAGCCCTCAATGTTCTTCTTCTAAAGAGCTTCCCGGAAATCTTTCAGGGTTCTTTTTAATTATTGTACTGCGAATCCCCAAATACCATTGCGGCAATTATATCCATGCGAATAATCTTTATTTTTTTGGGGCGGAGAGATTGTTTCAATGCTGTTCCCGCTGCCGCACCAAGTTTACAAATTGAACCATCAACGGGTAAAAATAGGCCTTCTGCTCTAACTTCTTTAATGTCCTTCTTTTCTAAATGAATGATCATATTTTCTTTTCCTTAAGAGAAACGGTTCCCTGATTTCAATCATATCTATGGGCCGCTGTTTTGATAGAGGAACCCTTGGCTGCACCCCGGCATGGCAGAAAAAATACTGTTCCGTCTCCCAGGAAAGAGGCGTGTTCATGTAGAATTCCTGATGGACTTTCAGAAAATGACCCGCCCTTTTATAGCTTGCCAGGGTTTGGTCCCCCCCGTTCATCTTCAACCAGTTCGAAAATCTCCCGTGAATATCGCCTATTGCAATTAGCCTGCTCATGATCATCCTTTCGGATTGCTTTTAATAAAATGCCCTTTATCATCATCGGCAGAAATTAATATCAAAATCGGCAACCAAAGAATTCTTCAATGACATCGAATATCGAAATAAAAGCTTTTTTGCCAGACCCATCCCGAGTCAGGCAGATAGCCGAGCAGATTGGTGAGGATAAGGGGGGCATTCTTCAGGAGGACACTTTTTTTACTTCCCAGCGAGGCCGTCTCAAGCTCCGTCGCTTCTCCGCCACGCAGGGGGAGCTGATATATTACGAAAGACCGGATAAACCTGGCCCAAAACAATCCCATTATGTTTTTTCTACGACCGATGATCCTGATGGGCTCAAAAAGGTTCTCCAAGAAGCCCTTGAAATTGAGGGAATCGTCCGAAATAAAAGACATCTTTTCCTGGTTGGGCAGACCAGAATTCACCTCGATGAGGTAGAGGGCCTCGGAAGTCTCCTTGAACTGGAGGTCGTCCTCCAAGAAGGACAACAACCGGAAGAAGGCACGGCAATCGCGACCGCGCTAATGGAGAAGCTCGGAGTGAAAAGGACTTGGTCGCCGGAGCATACATAGATTTGATCAGCCAGAATTCACATCAGAGAATGGGCATAAGCAAATAAGAATTGAGAAAAGGTTTGCTCTGAAGGTCTCACACGCGAAAGATTCTGAGCGGGCAAATGGCAGCTAGGCGGTCAAAATCGGCATCATGATGGAGTAAAGTCAATTTGTGCTCGATGGCGGTTTGGGCTATCAGGCAATCTATCGTTTTACGAATAGTAATACCTTCTTTACGGCATCTTCGATAAATTTGAGCGGCTTTCACATAAGAATCAAGTCTGCTTAAAGAAAAAATTGGGAACTGCAGAAGGCGTTGTCGCGCCATTTCAAAATCTTCATCTCGTTTAAACCCTTGCAAAACCTCTGTCAGGATATATTCAGAAATGCCAATATCCTCCTCTCCTTCGATTAGCCTTTCAAGCCAACGGCAAGGAGCAGTGTCTATTCCATTGAAGAATTGAATCCAGACGGAAGTGTCAACCAATATCACCAAAACGAGACCCCCTCATTTCCTCCAAACTCCCCTCCCAATGCAGCTTTCCCTTAAGCAGCAGGATCTTCTTTCTCTCTCGGCGTCTAATCAACTCCCGTAGGGCAAAGTCTACGACCCCTTTTTTGGTTCGAATTCCAGTATGTTTCATTCCTTGTCTGATTAATTTGTCATCAATTACGATGTTCGTTCTCATGGGCCACCCCCTAACCTAATACACCCTTTACCACAATAAAATGTGTATGTCGAGGAACGTTTGTCCAAACCCGAAGTGGATAGCATTAAAAACCCCAACCCGGCCTAACCGGAACTAAACCGGAATTTGCTTCAAATCCCCCCCAACCCCTCCGCCTCAGGCGGACTAAAGGAGAGAGAAGAGGGATTTCTGAAATTTATTACCATTTTACGCAAGACTTCGTTTTTTCGGGAAAAATATGGCCTGTGATATTTTCTATGATATTAGATATCCCAGATACAAACCGGCCCCAGAACCTATTTTGAAAGTTGTTCCTCCGAATGCAGAACAGATCCCCATAGATGACTTTGATTTGTCTCCCCGGAATATTCGGGCTGGGATGTTAATCCAAGTCAATCTCATAAGTTAAGAAGGATGCGAAGGCAATCCTCCACTACATCCAGAGTATTCCGGGTAACTTGTCCCAATCTTCGGACAAGCCGCTCTCTGGATACAGACCGGATGTCTTCACATTTTATAAAACTGCGCTTGGTCAACCCACCTTCCGCAGCCTTGATTTCAACGTGCAAGGGTATGCCTTTTTCTTTAGTTGTGATTGGGATAACGATAACAAGCCCCGCTGGCCCTTTATTGAACAGGTCAACAGAAACCACGAGGCCGGGTCTTCCGCCTCCTTGCTCATGCCCTCGAGTTGGATTTAAATCGACAAGCCAAATTTCTCCACGAACGGGATTATCCATTTCTAATCGTCCTCTTGACCATCAATCAATGTAGAGTCCCATTCTTTCCGCTCTGCCAGCTCCTCTTTCCATTCCTTGGGGTCATTTCGCAAAGCTGCATAGGCGGCGTTGGCCTCGTGAAGGAAACGCTGGCGGCGATATTCTTCGATAGCCGCCTCGAGAATGGCCTGCATTGGTTTTCCTTCTGTAGAGGCAATTTTCCGAAGAATATTATGAGATTTTTGATTAATTCTCACCGTACCTGTTGGCATTCTTCTCCCTCCATTCGGACGATAATTCAGTATACAAAATAATTTACCAATTTGTCAATGAAGGAATTAGGTCCGTATTTAACCGGGCCGTTTTAATCGGGTTGGGATCGAGATAATCCACTGATTTGATAATTGATGATCTCCTAAAAAATTACTTATTACCCTTCGACAGGCTCAGGTGAACGGTGTAACCTATTGATATTACATTCGCGCTGACCTTGTCGAAGCATGAATGACATACGGAATATGACTTTTTACGAGTTCATCATAATTGATGGCTTCGTAAAAAGTCCCTTTTGTCACATTTTCGTCATTCCCGCGAAGGCGGGAATCCAGTGAATTCAACTAGTTCTGTCCCGCCTATGTCGGGAAAGAAGGCATTGAATACCTCTCCGAGCGGGACTGGATTCCTGCTTCCGCAGGAATGACGACATAAGGCAGAAAAGGGGTTTTTCAGCAAACTGTTAAGAATTTAATTGAACGCTCCGTGTGATGGATTGCCCGGGGTAGCTACGCCACAGGCAAGAATGAAACAACATAGGGTTCCAGTCCAGCGGCGTGATAATCGGTGAATCGCCTAAGAAGATTGGCAATACGGGCGAATTGATCGCCCGGGATGGTGTGTGGAATAATGAGCACACCATGGTGAGGTCGGTGGTCATTGAAGAATTTAATGGAAAGATGAATGAAGTCATCCCGGTTTCTGGTGACCTAGCATCTCTTTCCCCTGGCGGCGAACTCCAATTGTTCGCGATCCGACGTGCCCAGCATGCCCACCTCATGGGCACTTAAGGCATCAATTCCCTTCCGCCGCAGGAGAACTGCAATTTTCGGGCTGAGATCCTCATCCAGGTAGATTTTCATGAGGGAGAATTAAGATAGGGATAGCGCTCCTTAATTTTTCCGTCATTCCATTCTTTGTTTTTCCGGATCTGGCTATCAATTTCTTCAGGGTAGGCCGAGTAATAAGCAAGAGCGGACTGGAGCTGTTCGCCAGTCAACCAGTGATAGGCCTTCTGAAGTCTTTTTAAGTTTTTGCCAACACTGTAAAATGTGGCAATTACTTCCCAGACCTCGATTCCGCTCCCGGCAATGCGGGCTCTTCGGCCATTGACCCCATCGGTGAAAAGAATGCCGGGACACCGCCGGATTTTGATAGCTTCCCTCAAAAGGTCTTTGGTAACGGCTGAAAAATCCATCCCCGTTTCTCTGACCATCCTTTGAATTTCTTTTAAGGTTTCTTCCGGGAGACGAACACTTTTCTGAATACCAGGCATAAAAAGTTCCTTTCTGTTTATCAGGCATTATCCTACAATGAATGACATTGAACGTCAAGTCAAGACTTCCAAAATCGGATTGCCGCATACTTATCTTTGTAATATAATGTGTTTCATTGGTATTTGCTGGTGATATTATCCTAAAAATTGTAAAAGTTGATCTTTTCCCCAACCCTGATCTCGATGACCATCCCCCCGGGTCAATTGTATGCCATCGAATATTGAAATAAAGGCTTTTTTGCCGGATCCATCCCGGATTAAGAAGATTGCTGAGCTGCTCGGTGAGGATAAAGGCGTTACCCTACAAGAAGACACCTTTTTTACTTCAAAGCGAGGGCGTCTCAAGCTCCGTCGCTTCTCCGCCACGCGCGGGGAGCTGATATATTACGAAAGACCGGATAAGCATGGCCCAAAGCAATCGCGTTATGTTTTATGTACGACCAGTGATCCGGACGGGCTTCGACAGGTCCTCGAAAAGGCGCTTGGAATTGAGGGAATCGTCCGAAAGAAAAGACATCTTTTCTTAGTTGGGCAGACCAGAATTCACCTCGATGAGGTGGAAGAGCTTGGAAATTTCCTTGAACTGGAGGTCGTGCTCCGAGATGGACAGCCATCGGAAGATGGTATGGGAATAGCGGCCGACTTATTGGAAAAGCTTGGAGTTAGGCAGGAAGAGCTGATCTCCGGAGCATATATAGATTTGATCAAGCAGAGGAACTCCGGACTCGGTGTCAGGGAATGGTAATAAAGCTATCATCAGTACATCAAGAATGGAGACCTCCCTCTGCTGAAGGACCCGCAGGTTATCATTGCCCGGAAGATTCGGAGAAGGACCGGGTTCATGAAACAGATTTCATTGGCCTTAATCGGGGGTTATGAGTTTGAGTTTTGGGAAATAGGTTCGATAACGCGAAACGTCGCGGGTCAACAGGGAGAATCCGGCAATTACGGCGTGGGCGCCAATAAAGAAATCTGGCAAAGGGGAACGTTTATCGCCTCCTTTTCGGCGGTATTCCCGAAAGCATTTCCCCGCAAGGAACGCCGCCTCCCAGGGGATGGGATCCCGCCTAAAATAGACCGGCGATAATACCTCTTCAATATCTTCGATGCGGTCAAAACAAATCGAAATCTCGGCATAAATAACAGGATTGACCACGAATAAATTTTTTTCCGCATGGGCAGCCAAGGTGTTCGACGACCAGGAAAACCATCTCGAATCCTCTGTAAGGATATCGAGAAGCACATTACTATCGACAAGAATTTCCATCTTCCTTATCCCCGCGTTAGGGCCATAATCTCATCCGTGGTCATGCGAATGGTGCCTTTTCCCCGCAGCCGGGAAATCAAAGCGCTCCCACGGCGGGACTGTTTTCCCTTTTTTTTCAAGCGGACTATATTCCCGTCGATTTCAAATTCCACCTCTGTGTCCGGCAGAAGCCCGATCTTTTTTCTGATTTCCAGAGGGATAGTGACCTGTCCTTTGGACGTAATTCGCATCTTTGCCCTCCTTTCCAATTCTTACTTATCTTATTCTTACTTTAACCGCAAAAAAAGTCAATGGTTTTTGCCGGCGGGCTGGGCTCTGGCCATGGATGCCTTCCCTGATTACACTTCCTAAATTATGACCCAATATTTTCTTTTTGGCAGGCGCTTCCTGGTTTTTTTCCATTTCATCCCTCCATTGATCGGGATAGGATATTAATCCAAGTTAATCTCATAAGTTAAGAAGGATGCGAAGACGATCCTCCACTGCGTCCAGAGTATTCCGGGTAACTTGATTGTATAGGAATTTCCTTTTTTAACTTTAGGCGCTTAGCGCCTCATTGAAACAAACATGTTTGTTAGAAGGAAATGCCTGCCGATAAATCCCCCCTTCCCCCCTTTGCCAAAGGGGGGGTTAGGGGGGATTTCAGGACTTTTCGCTGCCCGTCTGAAGCGGGGCATTTTTTCCGTGGGCAGGCGCGGAAAAAGCATACTCACTTAACTTGTAATTTCATAAGGATTGGCAAGGAAGAGACAGGTAGATGCTGAGTGCCGGCCAAGCGGCGGGAAATATCTTGTACCTATTTTGATGGTCCCGTAAAAAGTCCCAAAAGTGGTCATTGCGAGCGGAGCGAAGCAATCTCGTATTTCGTAAGTGCTTGATTTCATGGGATTGCTTCGTCGCTACGCTCCTCGCAAGGACATGTGGTTGGACTTTTTACGATATCATTGACCCCCTTTTCCGGGTCGAACCTGTTTAACCATTAGATATTGCAGGAGAACTACCCTAAAAGGGCATGCTTTTAAGCTTTAAACCAGCATTTTTGACCCTCAAAATGACCATCTAAGGCTATAAAAATGCCAAGGGCTAATCGCTATTTCCTTCCCGGCTATGTATGGCACATTACCCATCGATGCCACAAAAGAGAATTCCTGTTGAAGTTTGCCCGGGACCAGCGCCGGTGGTTGCAGAGGGTTTTTGAGGTGAAGAAACGGTTCGGGGTTTCGATTCTGAATTATTCTGTGACCCCAAACCATATTCATTTGATCCTGAAGGATGCCAACGGGAGAGATGCCATACCCCAGACGATGCAATTGGTCGCTGGGAGGACGGGACAGGAAGGCTCCTCCGCTTCCTGTCTTTCTTCTAAAGGCCCGCCTCTTTTTTTCAGGTAGGAAAGGGATCCTTTTTCTTTCTATCCTCTTCTTCTTTAATCTTTCTCGCTAGCGCATGCCACAAAGGCACTTTACTTAACCCTCTGACAGGGGCTCTCAGGACGAAATCTTGTTTCCAGGGAGGCATTGGGTCTGCCCTCCTGTTATTTCTGATTTGAACGATGAAGAAAAATTCTCTTGACTATATAGCCCCCGCGTGATATGAGCCATTACAATAGCCATACCAGAAAAAATAAGAAAGGGGGGGGTCGTTTTAAAAAGAACATGTCTTAATGTACATTGAGGTTTTTGCAAATCTCAGAATCTGGCGCTCAATTGTCATTCCGGACAAGCGAAGCCCTGCATCGCATGGTGTATAGGGGGCAGCGCGACCCGGAATCCAGATTTTTCAGGCTGCCCTGGATTCCCGCTGGAGGTTATCCCGCACTTGATGCGGGGCGGGAATGGCGGTGTTCAGGACTTTTGCAAGAGCCTCCATTACTAACTATTTATAAAAGAAAGGAGGAAAACATGGTTAAAAAGAATTTTTTGATTGTCTTGGGTATCCTTTTCCTATCTTTAATTGTTATATCATCCACCTCAACCGCAAATGCCCAAGCTAAAAGATTCCATTTAAAGATGGGATCGACCAGCGTCCGATCCGGGCTTTATGCCAATACAGTTGCTTTGGCCAGCATCGTTAATAAGACTTATCCCGGCGAGATTATCGTAACGGTTGTGGAGTCAGGCGGCTATATCGAGAACTTGGCGAGATTTAAAAAAGGAACCATCCAGGCAGGTCCTGTGAGTACGGGCGCGGCTGCGGCATATTACTTAGGGATTTTAGATTGGGAAGGCAAACCCGATAAAAACCTGAGGGCCCTATGGGGCGGTTATTTCGGCCCCATTCATTTCGTTGCCAGTAAGAAGAGCGGAATTACCACTGTTGAAGGCTTTGCCGGCAGACCGTTTGCCATGAACCCTGGAACAACTTCTGGCTTTCACATAGAATATTTTTTCAAGGCCCTGGGCATCAAGCCCGATTATAAGTTGATGGGTTTGGGAGCCAGTCCTGATGCCATGAAAGCCGGTGTTGTGGAGGGGTGGTATAAGGCTGGCTATAAGGATGCCGCTATTCTTGATATTGAAGCCACGATGGATATTAATATCGTCCCCGTCAGACCGGAACATATAGAAAAGGGTGAAAAAGCCCAGCCAGGATTACACAGCAGTATGACCATCCCCAAAGACCTTTTTAAGGCCGTTAAAGCTGACCAGCTCAGCTATGCTTATGTGCTGAGTGATTTTGTCCATAAGAACGTCCCCGATGAAGTGGTCTATAAAATGGTTAAAGCGGTATGGGATAACCGGGTTGCTCTGGTTGCCCCTTTTGCATCATGGAAAGAAGGGAATTTCGACGATATGGTGGGTAATGCCGTAAAATTTGGCCTGAAGGTTCCTTTCCATGCCGGAGCGGTTAAACTGTATCGGGAGGTGGGTCAAAAGATACCCCCCGAATTAATCCCACCGGAAGTGAAAAAATAATAAAATAATAATTTTAATAAGGAGGGTAAACCGATGCCAGATGCAAAATACTCTTATCTTCGTTTAGGAATTGTTTTGGTTTGCTGCCTTATCATGGTATCTGTATTTGCCTGTGCCCCCAAAGCACCTAAGGAAAGAGCGGCAACCCTCATTATTGAGCCCGCCAAAGGCAAAGCTGGGGCGATGATAAAAATTAAGGGTTCCAACTTCCTGCACGGTGAAGCGGTGGAGGTCATTTTGACCGTTGGGGACATCCACCACAGTCTGGGAACAGAGAAGGTTGACGAGATTATTGCCGATAAGAATGGCGCCTTTGAAGTTAGTTCTGGAATTCCGGTCAAGACACCACCAGGCGCCTATAAAGTTGTAGCCACCGGCAATAAAGGGAGTGTGGGAATTTTTAATATAGAAGCCATCAAATAGTTACCTTTAGTAAGGGTTTTCATCCATTATGTAAAAAGAGGGGTGTTTTTATTAAAATACCCCTCTTTTTATAGGAGAGGGATTATGAGAGAACTTACTGGAGTTTGGAAAGTAATTAGCGCCGTCCTAGTTGGTTCCTGGTCAATTTTTTTGGTTTATACGGCTCTGACCGTAGCTCTCCATCCTCTCTTGCAGGGAGGAATCTCTTTGGCCTTTGGACTGGCCATGGTCTTCCTTCTTTACCCTCTTGATAAGAATAGATTATCGACCCAACCCACCTCTTGGCGAGATAAGATTCTCTACGGCGCTAAAGACTCACCGTCGTGGCTGGACATCTTTTTATTAATCATTGCCGTCATCCCATGCATTTACATTATGATAGCCTGGGAAGATGTGGCTCGCGCTGTCGGGCACTACGAAGATTATCAGCTTTTAATGGGCGCTGTTTTAGCCGTCCTGCTTCTTGAAGGGACCAGGCGGGCCCTGGGCAATTCCGTCCCCCTTGTCGTCTTATTCTTTCTTATTTATGCTTTGGTTGGACAGTACATTCCCGGGTTTTTTGGTCATTCCGGGTTTAGTTTCCCGGAAATCCTTTACCAGATTTATTTAATGACTGAGGGCATCTGGGGATTGTTAACTGACCTGACCAGCCGGGTCATCGCCCTGTTCGTCATCTTTGGACCGGTGTTATTTGCGGTTGGGGTTGGGAAAGGGTTTATGGATATAGCCCAGTTTACCGGGGGAAGAACGACCGGCGGGGCCGGACAAATTGCCGTGTTATCCAGCGCTTTTTTTGGGATGCTCTCAGGTTCGGCGGTGGCCAATGTGGCTACTACTGGCGCTTTTACCATTCCGACCATGAAGCGGTTAGGTTACCGCCCTGAACTGGCCGGCGCCATCGAGGCCTCAGCCTCCTCGGGGGGACAGATCATGCCCCCCATCATGGGAGCAGGGGCCTTCGTAATGGCTGAGTTTCTCAACATCTCTTACCTTCGGGTCATGGTCGCGGCAATAATCCCGGCTATCATCTATTTCGCTGGCGTGTGGGCAGGAGTATATGTGGCCGCCAAAAGGCACGGGTTGGGAAAGCTGCCCCCGGAGCTTGTACCCAAAGCCAGGGAAGTCTTTACCCTCCGCCAGGTGATGATGGTGTTCATTCCTATCGGGTTCCTTATTTATCTTTTAGTGCTGTACCTTCCTCCTCAACTCTGCGCTGCCTGGGCCCTGGTTATAGCCATGGCGTTATTTATCATCGCCGGACCGCTATCGCCGAGAGCAATTTGGGAAAGGATTAAGATAATCGCAGAAGCGTATTATAGCGGAGTTGCTTCCGCCCTCGCCTGGCTCATGGTCATGATGAGCTGTGTCCAGATGGCCGTTACCATGATTTCCCTCACCGGCTTCGGGGTCAAAATTTCCGAAGTGATAATCTCTTTGGCCGGATTTAATATAATCCTTGCCCTGTTTGCCACAATGATTACAGCCATGATATTAGGGATGGGGATGACCACCACTGCGGCCTATATTATTGCCGCTGCCGTGCTGACTCCAGCGCTGGCTGCCCTGGGAGTCCCGGCCCTGGCTGGGCATCTATTCATCTTCTACTATGCCATATTATCCGGACTTACGCCGCCGGTTTGTATCGCTGTCTTCACCGCTTCGGCCATTTCTGGCGGGCAATGGCTTAAGCTGGCCTGGATATCTATCCGTCTGAGCATTGCCGCTTACGTTATTCCCTATTTCTTTATCTTTGAACCAGCCTTCTTAATGCAGGGGCCTTCCCTGGAAATTGTGGGCAAAGCCCTTCTGGCCATTATGGCCATGTTTCCCATTGAAGCAGGGATCATGGGGCACTTTCTTAAACCTACTACCATCCTGGAACGGTTTCTTTTCTTATGCGGGGGTCTGGGAATGCTCCATCCATCCTGGAGTACTGATCTGATCGGAGTGGCTTTGGTGGTTTTGGGCCTCATCAGCCAAAATTTCTTTCCACCAATACCCGTAATTGGGATTCGGCCGGCCAGTCCTCAGAAAAATGAACCTGATAAAATTCGCCCTCCCACGTAGAAGGAAGGAAAAAGCGTATGGAGTCGTCAGCTTAAGGGGGAGGAGGAAAGTGCGCGGCTAAAATAAATTGTTCTCAATCGCCGGGCACAACGATGATTTTCATCTTTTCGCCGTTCACCGGGGGACCGAATCGGTCGGCGAAACCTCCGCGGTCCGAGGGAAGTATAATTTCTACCTGGTTGAGTTGCCCGCAAGAAGGGCAGGTGATTCGCAGCTTACGCGTGGTTTCGGTAAATTCAACCTCGATGGGTTGAGCGCAGGCTTCATTAAAGCAATTTACCCTTTTCTTGTATCTCTCCATTTCAATCTTCATCCTTTCCACGCCAGGCCTTGACGAAGGCCGCTCCTACGATCCATAAAACCACGGCCACGATTCCCCACACAATGGGATTTAATAGGACATGGTCCTTCAGGTACTTGATCAGGGAATGAAGGATTTCCATCGTTTCTATTTTCTCTCAATCCCAGGCCATTGCCAAGTAAAATGTCGCTCCTGTCAATTTTTTTGAGGATTTTTTGTTTGCATTTTAAAAAAACCCCGTTAAGATGAATGAATCGTGTGGTAAAAAACCATTATATAAGCCACTTTATAATTTTCAAAAATCCATCTTGGGGAGGCAGAGAATGAAATTCAAGCCGGAAGAGGTTATCTTTCACCGGGAAGAATACCAGGCTTCGCTGGCGGAGATGAGGCCCAAGGATTATCTGCCGCTGGTGAAGAAAGAAGTCATAGGGACGGCGCCTCTGCGACATCGCCGGTCCAACCCTTACACAAAGAATGGAAAGGCATTGGTCTCTTTCGTCGTCTGCGGAAAAGAAATAAAGAATGACATCCGCAAGGCCGTTGATCTGCTCGGAGGGCTTGATAAATCCATAAAGCCCCAGGATCGCGTTCTCCTCAAGCCTAATTTCAACAGCGATGACCCGCCTCCGGGGTCAACAGCCCTGGATTTTATAACTGCGGTCATCGACCTTCTCCGGGAATATGGGTGCGCCCAAATCTCTGTCGGCGAGAGCTCAGGTCGGCCCTGGGTGCCGAGCGAGAAGGTGCTTAAGAACTCCGGTCTTTCAGCCAGGTTGTCCGAAATAAAGATTCCACTCCTCGACTTTGACAAATCCCAATACCTGAACGTTCCCATTTCCGGGGAACACCTCGATCTCGTCGCCTACCCCAAAGACCTGGAAAACTTTGACAAGATCATCTACCTGCCCACGATGAAGACCCACTACCTGGCCGGATTTTCCATGAGCTTAAAGCTTACTGTGGGCATGACCCACCTGGCCGACCGAACCCTCCTTCATGGAGATAATAACATGTTTGTTTCCCAGAGGGCGGTAGAGATGACCATTCCCATCAAACCCGATCTCATTATCATGGATGGGAGGATTTCTTACGTCAGCGGCGGACCGGCCATCGGGCTTGCCGTTCATCCGGGAGTGATCCTAAGTTCCGGCGATCAAGTGGCCTTAGACGTGCAGGGGGTTCGACTTCTGCAGAATTATGCGGCGGTCAACCATCTGGTCGGCGATGCCTGGACCCTGCCCCAGATTAAAACAGCCGTTAAACACGGGCTGGGAATCCAACATGATGGCGAATTACTTTTGGTTCGGTGAGCAGACTTACGCCATAGAGCTAAGGGCTTAGAAGCGAATGGAAAGGTACTTAGAATTTATTAAGAATAACGCCTAAGGAACTTCATTTAGGTTTGTGGCTGATGAAAGTCATGATGAACATATTTAAGGTAAGGGGTTGATAATGGAAGTGCGGAAATTTGTGACGATTATGGAATAAGGAATCTGATACGCCCTTTCCTCCCCCTCGATGCTAATAATTTTGAATATCGTTCATTTTAGCCAAATTTCCCCCACTGTTTTTGTTCGTTGTATCTCATTGAAATAAAAGCATAATATTTTTTTATGGAGTATAGATTAAAAAATATTATGAATTGTCCCTAAAAATTCATTGACAAAGTTTTTAAAATGAGTATCATTCACCTAACTATTGTCGACTTTTTCTTCCTTCATTTTTTTCCTTTCATTAACGAGAGGGAAACCGATGGCGGCAAAGAGAAGACCTTTTCCTTCGGTTGGCCAAAAGAAGAAAAGGACTCTTCAGACGGAGAACAAGAAGCAACTCATCCTGAAGGTTGCTACAGAAATCTTCGCCGAAAAGGGCTTTAATGAAGCCACCATCTCCCAGATCGCCCAGGAAGCTAAAATTGCCGAAGGCAGCATCTACGATTATTTCAAGAACAAAGAAGACTTACTTTTTTCCATCCCCGAAGAACGGATGGAGAAATTTCTCTCCGGCCTCCACGAGCATTTGGCGGGCATTACGGGAGCCCTTCCCAGACTTCGCAAGCTCATCTGGTATCATCTCAACTTCTACGAAAAGAACAAAGATTACGTGCTGATCCTTCTACAAAACATCCGGCAAAACCCCCGCTTTAACTCCACCCGGGCATACCACCTGATCCGCGAGTTTGGCAAGCTGGTCAACCGGATCATCGAAGAAGGCAAGACCGAGGGAGTCATCCGGCCGGGCATTGATTCGAGGTTGCTCCGGGATGCCCTCCTGGGAGCCATCGAACACATCACCATCCGGGGCTCCATCTTAGGCCGGCTTCCTGCCTTAACCGACGCGGCTGATCTACTCTACGACTTCTTCGTCTCCGGTATTCACGCTCAAAGCGGTACAGTGACTATGCCCTTACGAGAATTCATTGAGATCGAAAAGTCTATACCCCAAAAAGGAAGAAAAGCGATTAGGGATCGTACCAAAAAATTTTTAAGAAAATCGTAACACTTTAGCTCTTTGAAAAAAGGTGGGGTGTAAGGGCCAAGGGCTTCCATAGCCCGGGGGCCAGGTCCCTCCACGGCGGGATTGGAATCATAAGGCACTTATTTCTCCGGGGATGGGGCGGGGAAGATACCCCCAGTCTCCTCCGGAGGAAACGAGCTTAGGTCCTCGTGGTCAAGAGGAAACCCGGCCGATGCTTCCGGCGCGTTCCGCCCTAGCCCCCGGGCTTCAACAAAGGCTTTCATAACCTTTTTTCAAACGACTAAACTGATACGGAAAACTTAATTCTGACCAGGACCAGAATGAGGAGGGAAGAGGGAAGATGAAAGCCATCGATACTCATGTTCATCCGGGAACAAAAGAAGACGTCATCGATTGCGGGGGCAAATACATTGAAGACGCCTTTCGTTTCTTCGGGAAAAAGGTTGAGGTATTGACCGAAGAAGCTCTGGCCGAGCAATATCAGTCTCTGGACATTATGCGAGTTCTTCTGGCGTGGGATGCCGAAACCAATACCGGCAACAAGAGGCTTTCTAATGAATACGTCGCCGGGCTGGTCAAGAAATACCCTAAGACCTTCATCGGGTTTGCCGGGGTGGACCCCTGGAAGGGCAAGGTGGCCATTCAAGAGGTGGAAATAGCCATAAAGGATCTTGGCTTGCGCGGGGTTAAGTTTCAGCAGGCCGCTCAGGCATTCTACCCGAGTGACCAGCGGTTCTATCCCCTCTGGGAGAAGATTGCTGAGTTAAAGGTGCCTGCCCTCTTTCATATGGGAAACACGGGGTACGGAGCGGGTGTCCCTGGGGGAGATGGGATTCGACTGAAGTACTGTCGGCCCATTCCTTATATCGATGACTTGGCTGCAGATTTTCCCGAGCTGACGATCATTGGGGCGCACCCAGCCTGGCCCTGGCAAGATGAAATGCTGGCTGTGGCTATGCCCAAAGCGAATGTCTATATTGACCTTTCCGGCTGGTCTCCCAAATATTTCCCTGCTTCCCTTGTCCAGTATGCGAACACTTTTTTGCAGGATAAGTGCCTTTTCGGGTCGGACCATCCCTATCTGACCCCGGCCAGATGGTTGGCTGATTTCGAAAAAATCCAGATGAAACCGGAAATAAAAGAAAAAATTCTTTTGCGGAATGCGCAGAAACTTTTTCGGATTTGATAATAGAACGATTCCCTATTGAAGGAGGATGCCAGTGGCTCTAAAAACCGGCAAAGAATATGTTCAAAGCCTGAAGGAGATGAACCCTCATCCCACAGTGTATCTTTTCGGGGAGAAAATGCAGGCCCCCTATGATCATCCCATGGTCAAACCGTCGCAGAATGCTGTGGCCTTAAGTTATGACCTGGTCCATGACCCCCTCCACGAAGACCTGATGACCGCCCGCTCCCACCTCACTGGCCAGAAGGTGAACCGCTTCTGTCACATCTACCAGAGCCGGGATGATCTGGTGAATAAAATTAAGATGTTTCGGATGCTGGGGCAGATGACGGCAACGTGCTTCCAACGATGCACCACCTGCGATGGGGGGAATATCATGTACCTGGCCACTTATGAAGTGGACCAGAAGTTTGGGACGAAATACCACGAGCGGTTCAAAAAATTTTTTAGGCACCTGCAGGAAAATGACCTGGTGGCAGGCATCGCCATGACAGATGTCAAGGGGGACCGAAGTCTGAAACCCAGTGAGCAAGCCGACCCGGACCTTTACCTGCACGTGGTTGAGGAGAAGAAAGACGGGATCGTCGTTCGGGGGGCCAAAGCTCACCAGACCGGAGCTCTGAATTGCCATTACACGGTGGTCATGCCCACCCGGGCCATGGCGCCGGAAGATAAGGATTACGCCGTGGCTTTCTCCGTGCCCATGAGCAGCCCTGGTTTAATCCACATTTACGGGCGGCAGTTTTCGGACACCCGGAAGTTAGAGGGCGGGTGCATCGACATGGGTAATCCCCTCTTTGGAATGCAGGAAACCCTGCTCATCTTTGAAAACGTTTTGGTCCCCTGGGAAAATGTTTATCTGTATAAAGAGTATGAATTCGCCGAAAGGATCAGCGGCCTTCTCGGCTCTCATCACCGATGCAGCTACGGGGGGTGCAAGACTGGGGTAAGCGATGTCCTGATCGGGGCTACAGCTTTGCTTGCCCAGTACAATGGGGTGGCTAAGAGTTCTCACGTGCGAAGTAAGATAACCGAGATGATCACCCTTTCCGAGACCATGTATGGTTGCGGACTGGCTTCGGCCTATGAAGGCCATAAAACGCCAGTGGGAAACTACATGAACGATTTTTTGCTGGCCAATGTGTGCAAATTGAACGTGGCCCGGATTACCAACCAGATCGGGCAACTGGCCCTGGATATTGCCGGAGGGATCGTTACCACGATGCCCTCGGAGAGGGATTTACACAGCCCAGAGATTGGCAAATATGTGGAAAAATACCTGCGGGGGGTTAGTAATGTCCCTGCCGAGCACCGCATGCGCATTTTGCGTTTGATCGAAAATCTGATGTTTGGGGGAGGAGCCGGAGGATATATTGTGGAATCTATTCACGGGGCCGGCTCGCCGGAAGCGCAGAAGACGATGATTCCCCGAGAGTCTAACCTAAGTCACAAGATTTCCCTGGCGAAATGTATTGCCGGAATCAAAGAATAGGAGGCGAAGATGAACCTGCAGGATAAAGTAGCCATCATCACCGGCTCTGGCGGAGGGATCGGCCGGGGGATTGCTCTAAAATTTGGGTCTCTGGGCGCCAAGGTGGTCGTGGCCGATCTGAAAATCGATGGGGCTAAGGAAACTGTTTCTCTTTTGGAGAAGGCCGGGGCCAAGGGTTTGGCCCTGGGAACGGACATTACGGACCGATCTCAAGTGCAAGATATGGTCAAAACCACGCTCAACACCTTTGGAAAACTCGACATCCTGGTGAATAATGCCGGGTGGGATATAATTGAGCCTTTTATGAAGAATGACCCAGAATTATGGGATAAAGTCATTGCCATCAATCTCAAGGGACCCATCAATTGCACTCGCGCTGTTTTGGATCACTTTGTTGAAAAAAAATTCGGAAAGATTGTCAACATCAGCTCTGATGCCGGAAGAGTGGGAAGTTCCGGAGAAGCGGTCTATTCCGCCTGTAAAGGGGGGATCATCGCTTTCACCAAGACGATCGCTCGCGAGATGGCCCGCTACCAGATCAACGTCAATTGTGTTTGCCCGGGGCCAACGGATACTCCCCTTCTGGCAGAAATGACCCAAGGGGAGACCGGAGCCAAGATTATTACGGCGATGACCAATGCTGTTCCTTTCCGGCGCCTGGCCAAACCCGAAGATATCGCCGGGGCTGTGGCTTTTCTGGCTTCCGATGACGCCGGCTTCATCACCGGTCAGACTTTGAGCGTATCCGGCGGCCTGACTATGTGCTGATGTCAGTGTCAGTGTTAGTATGCTTGTCAAGTTTTTAGCTGATCCTGACCACTAACACTCACACTGTTTTTCTGAGGAGGAGGGCATGGGCAAGGCGACCATGAGTTATTACCTCGCTCCCGGTGAAATTCCTCCGGGAGTTACCCTGGGTGAGTATTTCGAAAAGACCGCCGACGCCTACCAAGAGAAAGACGCCCTGATCTTTCGGGAACGGCGAATCACCTGGGGGGAGCTCAAACTCCTTGTGGACAGGCTGACCTTAGCCTTCATCGACCTGGGAATCCGGCGGGGAGACATGATCGTCATTCTATTTCCCAACCGGCCAGAGTTCATCATCACTCTTCTTGCTGCGGCCCGATTGGGAGCCGTATCCGTCCCTGTTTCTGAACGACTGAGAAGGAAAGAAATCGAATACATTCTCAGGCAAACAGAAGCCAAGGCCGCGGTTTCGGTCTCTGAATTTTGGGGCTTCTCCTTCTCCGACCTCTTCCAGGAACTCCGTGGAGTCATTCCTTCCCTAAAGCAGGTGATTGTCTCCGGGAAACGTCGCCACCCCGGTGAGCTCGTTTTTGAGGAGATAGTGGCCCGGGAGTGGGAAAAACGTTATCACAAAGATTATTACCGGGAGGTCTATCTGAGGGAATTCCCCGTAGAAGCCGATGACCTCCTTGAAATTATCTTCACTTCAGGGACTACAGGTACACCCAAAGGAGTGATGCACACCCATAACACTCGGTGCCGTTCGGCCCTGGGCACGGCCACGTCCATTGGCCTCAAGGCCGACGATGTTTGGCTGATCATGGTACCCCTTTCCCACACCACAGCCTTAGTCAACGCTTTTTACTCCTCTGCGATCAAAGGTTCCTGCCAGGTTTTGTTGGAAACCTGGAATGTGGAAGAAGCCTTGAAGGAAATCACCCGTCACCGGGTAACCTTGCCCATCGGGGTTCCCACCATGCCGATCATGATGCTCCAGAGGCCTGACTTCGATCAGTATGACTTTTCCTCAGTCAGGGCCATGGTACTGGCCGGGGCGCCGCTGCCCATCGAGGTGGCCAGACAGATTATTCAGAAGATGGGTTGCTATGTCACTTCGGCCTACGGCATGACGGAAACAGCCATGAGCAATATCACCCGGCTGGACGACCCAGTGGAGGTGGTTTGTGAAACGGTAGGAAGGCCTCAACCCGGAATGGAGCACAAGGTCGTGGACGAAAAGCGGCGTATCGTTCCCATCGGCCTCAAAGGGGAAGCCTGCGCCCGAGGGCAGAATGTCTGCATCGGATACTTTAAAGATCCGGAGCGAACCGCCCAGACCATCGATGAAAAAGGCTGGATATACAGCGGTGACTTGGCCACCATGGACGAGAATGGCAACCTCCGAATCGTTGGCCGGATTAAAGACATTATTGTGCGCGGGGGAGAGAACATTTCGCCCACAGAGATTGAGGACATCCTCTATACCCTCCCCAAAGTAGCCCAGGTGAGCGTAGTCGCAATACCTGACGAACGCCTGGGAGAGAAGACTTGCGCCTGCATCATTCCCAAGTCTGGTGAGCTTATCACCCAGGAGGAAGTCAAGGCCTTTTTTAAAGACAAGGTGGCCCATTTCAAAATCCCTGACCGGGTGGAGCTGCTGTCCGAGTTTCCCACCACGCCCAGCGGCAAGATCAAGAAGAACGTCCTGCGGGATATGATGGCCGAGAAGGCCTCGAAGGAAAAAGAACAGAAAGGATGAAAGATGCCCGGGGAAAAGAGAAGGCTCTCCCGAAGCTATTGCCAGGTGCTGGGAATCAACTGGACCAAGGGTAAGACTTTTGGCCAGATGCTACAGGAGACCGTGGCCCGGCATCCCGACCGTCCGGCCATCCTCTTCCAGGACCAGAGGTACACGTACCGAGAGTTCCAGCGGGCCGTCGATGCCTTTGCTCAGGCCCTCATCGACCTGGGGCTCTCCCGGGATGATAAGCTCGGCCTGCTCCTTCCCGATTGGCCCGAATATTCCATCGCCCTCTATGCCTGCGCCAAGCTGGGCCTCGTTGTCTCCCCCATGAACCCCCTTTACCGCAAGATGGAGGTTTTAACCGTCCTCAATCACCTCGAGGCCAAAGCACTGGTTATTCCCGAAGAGTGGCGGGATTTTCGCTTCGTCGATCTTTTGGCCGAAATCCGGCCGGAAATTCATTCCCTATCCCATATCATTGTCCAAGGGAGACCTAAGGAAGGGATGCTGAGCTTTCAGGAGTTACTTTCCCAGAACTGGGAGAAGAAGCTCGGCCCGGGGTTTCTGGAAAAATATCTCCAAGACCACCCCGTGGAGGCCGACGATCTGCTGGAGATCGCCTACACCTCAGGCACCACCGGCCGGCCAAAGGGGGTGGTGGAGACGCACAACACCCGCATGCTTCATTCCGCGGGGATCGCCGAAAGAATCAAGGCTTCAGAAAAAGATGCCTGGCTGAACATGACTCCCCTCTTCCATACTACGGGCAACTGCGTAGTGCAACACACCGCCTTCCTCACCGGGGGGACATTAATCCTTATGGGCCGGTACAGCACGGAGGCCTCCCTCCGAGAGCTGGAGCGGTGCAGAGCCACCATCGCCGTCGGGGTCCCGACCATGTTCATCGACCTCATGAATCATCCCCGCTTCGAGAAGACCGATGTCTCCTCCTTGCGCTTCGCCCTGTTTACCGGGGCGCCCATGCCTCCCGAGGTGGCCTTACAGATCGTCAAGAAATTCAACTGTGGAATTCTCCAGGGAGACGGGACCACCGAATGCGGCAGCAACGTGCTCAGCCTTCCGGATTCACCCATCGAGTTAATCGCCGAGAGCCCTGGCCCGCCCCTGGCCGTGGGGAATGAGGTCAAGATTGTGGAGCCGAATAGCAACCGGATTGTTCCCGTGGGAGTCTTAGGAGAAATATGCCATCGGGGTCCCACCAACTTCCTCGGGTATTACAAGGATCCGGAACTAACGGCTCAAGCCGTAGACGAAAAAGGATGGTTTCACAGCGGCGACCTGGGAACCATGGACGAGGAGGGGAACATCCGGCTAAAGGGTCGGATCAAAGACATGATAATCCGGGGAGGAGAGAACCTTTACCCCACCGAAATCGAAGGCGTCCTCTACATATACCCGAAAGTAAAGGAGTGCCAGGTGGTGGGATATCCAGATGAGCGTCTGGGAGAAAAGACGGTGGCCTGTATCATCCCTAAAGATGCGGGAGAGGTGGTGACCCGGGAAGAAATCTATGAGTTCATGAAGGACAAAACCGCTCGGTTCAAAATCCCCGACCTGGTAATCACGATAGAAGACTATCCCCGAACTGCCAGCGGTAAAGTGCAGAAATTCAAACTGCGGGAAATGGCCGCTGAAAAATTAGGATCTATGCACCGCAGAGAGCGCTGAGAACGCAGAGTAAAAATAGAATTCAAAAAGCAACAATCAAAATTGATAATCTCGTAAAAAGTATTAAAATGCTGTTTTCCGTCATTCCGGCCCCGATTTTCATCGGGATAAACTCCAGCCGGAATCCAGTCTTTTCAAATAGTTATCAATTCTCTGGACTCCGGTTTTCACCTGTCTGCCAGGCACAGGCAGGCCGGAGTGACGACTTTTTACGAGATCATCAAAATTCAAAGATGAAACACCTTTTTTGTTTTGGATATTCGCCTTTTGATTTTTAATATCCTCTGCGTTCTTTGCGATCTCTGCGGTTAAAAAAAGGCGGGAGAATAACCATGGAAGGAAAACTTGGGTTCATCGGTTTGGGGGCCATGGGGCAACCCATGAGCAAGAGATTGCTGGAGGCTGAGTATCGTCTGGTCGTCTATGACTTGAAGCCGGAAGCCATAGAAGCGCTCGTTCGTAAGGGGGCAGAAGGCGCTTCTTCGGCCCAGGAGGTAGCGGATAAGTGCCGGAAAGTCATCACCATCGTGCCCAACTCCGAGGCCGTTGAACAAGTGGTATTTGGACCCGAGGGCCTCTTGGAGGGAGCAAAGGGCGGAGATATCCTCATTGAGATGACCAGCGCCTACCCGCCCAGCACTCAAAAAGTTTACCAATCTCTCTCGGGCAAAGGCGTATCCATGATCGATGCCCCAGTCAGCGGAGGAGTGGTAGGAGCTGAAGCCGGCACCCTCTCCATCATGGTCGGGGGCGACGAGGCCATCTTTGAAGCTTGCCGGCCAATCCTTACGGTTCTGGGGAAAAACCTTTTTTATATGGGAGGAATCGGGTCTGGCCATGCCGTCAAGGCCATCAATAACTTTCTATCGGCCACAACCATGGCGGCTACCTCCGAGGCTATCATCCTGGCGACGAAATTGAGTCTTTCACCCCAGCGGGTCATGGAAGTCTTGCAGGTCAGCACGGGCCGCAGCTACTCCACGGACTTCAAGTTCCCCAAATTCGTATTGCCCCGGACCTTCAATTCTGGATTTGCCCTCGACCTGATGTACAAAGATATCGATACGGTTACACGTATGGCCCGGGAGTACAAGATTCCTATGTTCCTGGCCAACATGGTGCAGCAATTGTTCGGTTATGCCTTGGCCCATGGGGGCGGGAAAAAAGATGACCATACGGCCATTTTTACTTATCTGGAGGAGATGGCCAAAGGAAAAGAGGAAAATTAACCCCTCCCAGCTAAAAAACAAAATTGGGACTAAGGGAAACCCATGGCTCAGATGGATACAATTTTCTCACCTTTTACGATCGGCAGCCTGCGCCTGAAGAATCGTATCCTCATGGCCGCCATGGGAAATAATTTTTCCCATCCCCAGGGAACGGTCAGCGATCGGGCCATTGCTTATTATACCGAAAGGGCCAGGGGAGAAGCAGGGCTGATCATTACCGAGGCCAGCCCGGTGAGCCTGTCCGGGAGGCATCGGGGCCGCGGCCTTTGCGCCTATGATGATTCCTTCCTGCCCGGCCTTCGGCGTCTGGTTACTTCAATCCATGCCCAAGGCTCGGCCATTGCCCTGCAGCTACATCATGCCGGAAGGTTGGCTGCTCCCGAGCTCATCGGAAGCTCGCCTCTGGCCCCTTCCCCCATATCCCGGGGGGCGGGATGGCCGTCACCCAAAGAGATGAACCTGGAAGAAATTCAGGAGGTCATCAATCAATTCGGTTCAGCGGCCCGCAGGGCCAAAGAGGCCGGGTTCGATGCCGTCGAAGTTCATGGGGCCCATGGCTACTTGATCCACCAATTTCTGTCGCCGAGGACCAACCAAAGAAATGATCTATATGGGGGGAATGCTGAGAAGCGGGCCCGCTTTGCCCTGGAGGTTTTAAAGCGGGTACGGAATGAGGTTGGAAAATCCTTCCCCGTCTTCTTCAGGCTGAGCGCTAAAGAATTCTTAAAGGACGGTTACCCTTTGGAAGAAGCCCTGGACTGGGCTTTAGAACTGGAGCGGTCCGGAGTCTCGACCATTCACGTATCGGGAGGGACTATAGAATCTCTCCTTGGTTCAGCCCAGGTCATCCCTCCCATGGTCTTTCCCGAGGGCTACCATGTCCCCTTAGCCGAAGCTATTAAAAAGAAGGTGCGAATTCCAATCATCGCCGTGGGCCGATTGGGTATCCCGGAGGTGGCGGAGAGGGTACTCCTTGAGGGACAGGCCGATCTAATAGCTGCAGGGAGGGCTTTTCTTTGCGACCCTTACTGGCCGCTCAAGGTGGCGCAGGGCGAAAGGAACCGAATCCGTCCCTGCGTGGCCTGCAATTACTGCGTCTGGAGACTTTTTCAGCAAGAGGAACTGAGCTGCTTCCAAAACGCCGCCCTGGGATACGAGATGCAATACCGGGTTGAACCGGCAGAGAAGGCTAAAAAAGTATTAATTATTGGCGGGGGACCTGGAGGGCTGGAAGCGGCCCGGGTCGCCAGAAAACGGGGGCATCGGGTTACCCTTTTGGAAAAAAGCTCCCGTCTGGGGGGGCAGATGCTCCTGGGTTCGATTCCTCCCCACAAGCAGAATCTTTGGCAGGCTATCGAGTGGCTTACCAAAGAAGTCGAACGGGAAGGCGTAGAAATCAGGCTGAATACGGAGGGAAATGAGGAGATTGTGGAAAAAGAAAAACCAGATGCACTCATCGTAGCCACCGGGGCGCGCCCCCTCATACCCGAACGTTTTTCCGCGTCCTATCTCATGACAGCTTGGGAAGTGCTGGCCGGAAAAGAGATGGGGAAAGAAGTTCTCATCCTGGGCGGGGGCATGGTGGGAGTGGAGACCGCGGAATTTTTATCCCAGAAGGGCTGCCGGGTAACCGTGGTGGAGATGTTGGAAAAATTGGCCGCAGATATGGAGGAGACTACCCGTGCCCTATTCCTGGAGCGATTGCCCAACCTGAACATTTCTGTTATGCTTTCGACCAAGGTAGAGCAAGTCCAGGATGGAAGGGCATTCGTTAACAAAGAAGGGCGAGAGCTATGGCTGGAGGCCGAAACAATCGTCCTGGCCTTAGGCTCTCGAGCCAATCAGTATCTATTGCGGACCCTGGAAGGAAAAGTTCCCCAACTTATTTCCATCGGCGATTGCCTTGAGCCCCGGAGGGCCAAAGAAGCCATCCACGAGGGTTTCTTAGCCACACTCCGGATCTGATGGGGGAATTGGCTATGCCCTTTTTGCCGAAGCGGAAAGAAGGCCAAAAGAAGATATTTTTAAATCGGAGTAGGAAATAGAGGATTGCTTTCCAGGCCAGGGTAAACAGGGATACTTTTTAAAAAGTAGAAGCTCATGCAACTGGAAAATAGAAATAGCCAGCAGCGGGAAAAAGGTGAAATCCGGGGAGTCCTGGCGATATGGAACGACGTCGATCCCCGGGGGGAAATTGAATATAACGAATGGTATGTCCAACAACATATGCTGGAACGTCTGGCCATCCCCGGGTTTCTCGCCGGCCGGCGATACGAGGCCGTTGGCGGTGGGCTTAAATATTTTACTTACTATCTAACCACTTCCGTCGACATTCTGAAAAGTCCAGCCTACCTCCAAAGACTCAACCATCCCACAGATTGGACCCGGCGAAACATGGCCTGGTTCAAGAACATGAACCGGACTGCTTGTCGCGAGACCCTCGACCAAGGAAGGGGGATTGGCTGCGCGGCTCTAACCCTGGAGATTAAGCCCATCTCGGGAAGGGAAGAGGAACTACGGTGGCGAATTTCGGAATCCCTATTCCCTGATTTGCTTGGCTCACCCGGGGCCACGGGCATCATCCGGGCCCATCTTTGGGAAGGGGACCCGGAAATTACCATTCAAAGAACGAACGAGTTGGCCTTGCGCGGAGGGAGGGATCAAATGGTGTACTGGGTCATGGTGGTAGAAGCCTCATCACCCACCCAAGCTGAAAATGCCGGTAAGTTACTGACGGACTACACCCTTAAAGCCTGGGGCGCAGAGAGTGTGGGGTCGCCGTATATCTACCGCCTCCTGCACCACGTTCAAGGCCCCGATGGCCGCTAAGGGTATTCCTGGAAACAGACCAAGGGATCGGAAACGGGTCTAACCAAGTCGAATGATACAAGAAGAAGCTACCCATCTTTTTCCGGGTTTGGGGGCAGGAAAGAGTGGAAGAAGAAAGGGGGTGATAAAAGAAGGGAGACCCTGGGAAGACCAACACAAAAATAGGAACAAACTTACAGAATGAGGAGGGATGAAAATGAGGAAAAAGATTTTTATCATTTTAGCAGTGGGACTCGTGTTCTCTTTTGGTTTTTCTTTAGAGAGTTACGCCCAGCAAAAAGTGATCCGGTGGGGAGTCACCGCTTCTTTACAAAGAGAAGCAGGGATCGGGAGCAAGAATGCTACGGAGATAGCCGCCCAGGAGATTAACGCGGCCGGGGGAATCCTGGGGCATCAGATTGAGGTTTTCTACGCCGATGATGAGGCCAACCCGGAAAAGGGCATTACCGCCGTGAAAAAGCTGATCTTCCAGGATAATGTAGACTTTATCACCGGGGGATGGCTGAGTGGAGTGGGTTTGGCCCAGGCCGATCACATCTTCAACGCCAAGAAGCTCTGGTTTAGCGTGGGTCCAGCCACTCCTAAGCTGGCCAGCATGGTCAAAGAAAATTATGCCAAAGCGAAATATTTTTTCCGGGTGGGCTGCGTCAACTCGGACTGGTTTGCCCATGACATGGCCCTCTTTGCGGAAGAGTTTTTCATGAAAGAACTGGGTTTAACGAAGGTGGCTTTGCTCCCAGAAAGCTCGGTCTGGGCCCGGGAAATGGAGGCCTACCTGAAAAAGGATTTAGCGGTGCGGGGTTTGAAGATCGTTTACACCGATGTCTTTGATCCCAAACGAACCGACTTCTCCCCCCAATTCTCTCAGATCCGGGCGAAAGGAGCGGAAATTCTGATGATGATCCAGGCCTCATCCCCCGGTGTCCCCTTGACCAAGCAATGGGCCGCCACGAAGCTTCCGGTCCATCTCATGGGGTATAGCTTGGCCAGCCAAGTGACCGATTTCTGGGACAAAACCGGGGGGGCTTGTGAATACGAATTTACCCAATTGATCAATGGATCGAGAGCGCCGATTACCCTTAAAACTATTCCGTTTTTTGATAAATATGTAAAAACGTATGGCATCTCTCCCACCTACACGGCTTTTGGACAATACGATGCCCTCTATCTGCTTAAGGCCGCAGCCGAGGAAGCCAAATCCCTGGATACTGAAGTCCTGATCAAAACCTTGGAGAAGACTCACTTCGCGGGGGTCGCGGGGGTCATCTCTTTCACCAGCGACCATGACCTCCGGTACGGCAAAGACGGCAAAAAGCCAGCCTGGGTGCAATGGCAGAAGGGAAAACATGAAGTGATCTTTCCCAAAGTCTGGTCCACAGGGAAATACATCCCGCCGCCCTGGGTGAAGAAGTAGACGAAGGAATATCGGAAAGAAAGCCGGGAGGAGAATCAAAGGTCCTTCACTCCTCCTGGCGACCTTATTCTGAACGGAGAGGCCTGGGCCATGAAGAAAGAAATTATCCATTCGGAAAAAATTCCTAAACCCGTGGGACCTTATTCCCAGGGTATAAAGGTCGGTAACCTGGTCTTTACCGCCGGCACTGGGCCTTTTGATCTAAAGACCGGGCAACTGATATTGGGCGACGTCCGGCAGCAGACCCGGCGGGTATTGGAAAACATCAAAGCCATCCTGGAAGGGGCAGGAACGGAATTGGACGATGTGGTCAAAACGACCATCTTTCTCACTGATATAAAGGATGGGGCAGCCATGAACGAGGTCTACCGGGAGTACTTTGCGAAGGATCCTCCGGTTCGTTCCACGGTGCAGGTTGCCGGTCTTTGGGGAGGGATGGCCGTGGAGATTGAGGCTATGGCAGTGCTTGGAGGTCCGTGAGGGGCGATAAACACCTCCATTGGGGGAATCGAGGTTTCAATAATGGGCCGGGGACTTACGTTTGCGGGTAGAGAAAAAACTCCAGTCAGTATTTCCAAGGGGAAAAACATAGCGAGGGCTGTACGCCAAGCTGTTGACCTCGCGGGGGGACTGGAAAAGCTTATCCATTCCGGCTCTCGGGTCTTGATCAAACCTAACCTGAGCGTGGCCCTTCCTGCGAAAACTGGCGTGACCACTGACCCCAAGGTTGTAACAGCGCTCATTCAACTCGTCAGAGAAGCTGGAGCTAAAGAAATCATGGTCGGTGAGAGCGCTGTGGTCGGCTTTGATGCCGCAGCCATATTCGAGGCCTTAAAAGTCCGGAGTCTGTTCGAGAGAGCCGGGGCAAAGGTGATCAACTTAGACCGAGACGAAGCCGTGGAAATTGAAATCCCCAAAGGGATAGTTCTAAAGAAGCTCAAGGTCTGCCGCACGGCTTATGAAAGCGATGTGATCATCAGTGTTCCCAAGATGAAGACGCATTTTCAGACCGGGGTAACCCTTAGCCTGAAGAACATGAAAGGCACGGTCCCAGACGAGAGCAAACGCATCATCCATCGCATCGGCATCCCCGTAACGAAGCGAGAAGAATATGGCTTAGACCAAGCGATCGTAGATCTGAATACAGTCATCTCCGCGGACCTGGCGGTCATCGATGCCTCTGTTTCCCTGGAGGGATTTGTCCCAGGCCCCCGCCTGGTAGGAAACCCGGTGCGCATGGATACGATTATAGCTGGCTCCGATCCCGTAGCCGTCGATGCGGTGGGCTGCCGGGTCATCGGACTCAACCCCCTAGAGGTTCGGCATATTCGCCTGGCCCATGAGCGAAAGTTGGGGCGGATGCTCCCGAAGGAGGTCGAAGTCGTCGGCCGCTCGATCGAGTCTGTTCTCCATCCCCTGAAAACGGAGATTCCCGAAGCTGCTCAGACTTATGAAAATCTCACTATCGTCGAAGGAAAGGGGTGCAGCGGATGTTCCGTCACCAACCGCATGGCCCTCTTTTTCTTTTCTCCGCAGGACGTGGAGAATTTAGGCGTGGTCACCGTCATCGTCGGAGATACGACTTCAACCGATTACCTTTCCGGGGGTCGCTGCTTCTTCGTCGGGAACTGCGCGGTCCGTTCCAACAAAGGGAAAAAGGGAACCAAAATCGGCGGATGTCCACCCCCCGGGGTTTGGATCCGCCGCTCGCTAACCAAAGCCCTAAAAAAGTGAGAGCGGGCAGGGAGAGGGGAAGCCGTGGTCATATTTAGATTTAATTGGACATTTGGATTTTGATATTTGGATTTGGTTCGGATTTCGATATGCGAATTTCGAATTTTTCTGAGTATGCCAAGTCGGGAAGGCGGTAAATCCACTTCTTTGGAAAGGATTCAATGATGAATATTTTTTGGGAGATTTTGGTCTATGGAGCCGTTCAAAGCAGCGTATATGCCCTTTTAGCCACGGGATTTAGTTTAATCTTCGGGGTAGCCGGAGTGGTGAATCTCTCCCACACGGCCCTATACATGATCGGTGCTTATCTGATCTACACCCTCTTTAGTATGCTCCAGTTCCCGTTGACCCTCGCCGTTTTTTTCTCCGTTGTGATTGTGGCAGCGATTGCTCTGTTCATTCAGCATTTTATCATTCGTCCCCTGATCGACTCGCACTATTCCGTAATGATCATTACCACCTCTCTGGCCCTATTTTTTCAGCAGGTCATTATCACTTTTTACGGCCCGGCAGACCGGAATGTGAAAGGCTTTTACGAGGAAAAGGTTGCGCTCTTTGGGGTGGTGGATATTGATGGGCAGCGGCTGCTCACTCTGGGGGTGGCAGCGGTTGTCATCATCCTCCTCTGGTTCTTTATCAACAAAACCAAATTTGGGAAAGCCATTTTGGCCGTTTCCCAGAACCGGGAGGCCGCCCTTTTTATGGGGATTGAAGTCAAGCGTATTTATCTCCTGGTGATGGGAATTTCGGCCGCTTTAGCGGCGATCGCCGGCGCCTTCATTGTCCCCACTCTAGGGGCTCGGCCGCACATGTGGGAAACGGTCTTGCCGCGGGTCTTTGCTGTAGTGGTTTTGGGAGGGCTGGGTAGCATGGAAGGAACGCTGCTGGCAGCCCTGATCATCGGGTATATTGAGGTGCTTGTTTCCTTTTCGATTTCGAGTTACTTCGGGGAAATTATTGCCCTGATCATCATTCTGCTCATCTTAAGCTTCCGGCCTTCAGGTCTCATGGGGAAACGGGCCGAGGTGTAAAGCAAGGAGGGATATGGAAGAGAATAAAATGCAAGCCGGATTTCGTTGGGAGAAGTGTCTTTCCTATGGGATCGTCGGAGCCGTGCTCCTGCTCCTGCCTTTGTTCGTCAAGAACCCTTCTTTTATCGACCTGGTCATTCTGGCCAATATCTACGCGGTCTATGCGGCGAGCTGGGATCTCCTCTCCGGATACTCGGGGCAGATCAACTTTGGCCATTCCCTTTTTATCGGTGGAGGAGCGTACACCGCCGGCTTCCTGAATTTCTACTTGCAAGTCCCCCCCGTTATCACCATATTTCTGGGCGGGCTGGTGGCTGCTCTTTTAGGCTTGATCATCGGGATTCCCTGTTTGCGGATTCGCGGCCCCTACCTGGCGCTGGCCACTTTCGCAGCCTCGGCCGTTCCTCTCGGGCTGGCTTCGGTCTACTGGGAGTACACGGGCGGGGATGACGGGCTTTATGGAATTGCTCCTTTGACGCTGAACATCACCGGGAAATATTATCTCTCGCTCTTTCTACTTTTTGTCTGTGGCGGGATTTTACTGGCGATTGGCCGGTCGAAAAAAGGGCTGATCCTGAAATCGATCCGGGAGGACGAGTTGGGGGCCATGGCTTCCGGGATCAACACCACCCGCTTCAAGCTCATAACTTTTATTGTCAGCGGTTTCTTTGCCGGAATTGCCGGTGCTTTTTACACCCATAACCAACTTCACGTGGGCACTGAAACGCTCTCCCTGCATCTTTCCATCCTGGTGGTGATCATGAGTGTGGTCGGAGGCATGGGGACCATAACGGGCCCTATTGCTGGAGCTTTCCTGCTGACGATCTTCAATGAAATGCTTCGGGGGATCGAAGAGGTGCGGCTGCTGATCTACACCCTGTCCGTAGTCTTCATCCTACTCTTTATGCCCAAAGGCGTGCTGCCAACCCTGACACAGGGGTTGCCTCGCCTCTTTCGGTGAAAGGGGGCCTGAACAATGGAACAAATAATGGAAGTTCAGGGGTTAACCAAGAATTTTGGGGGACTGAGCGCCCTCCGGAATGTCAGCTTTACTCTGGAAAAAGGCGAGACTCTGGGCATTATCGGTCCTAATGGGGCCGGGAAAACGACCCTGTTTAACTTACTGACGGGCTTTCTCAAACCAACCCAGGGAACGATCAATTTCAGGGGGGAGAATATCGCCGGCTGGAAACCTTACGCTATCGTGAACAAGGGGATCGCCCGTACCTTTCAAATTGTCCGGCCTTTTTTGCAGCTTACTGCTCAGGAAAATGTGATTATCTCCTGCCTCTGCGCAAGAGCGATGGAAAAGAGGCGGGGGGCCGACAGGCCGGAGGCCAAAGCCAGGAAGCTTCTAAAAAATGTCGGCCTCTCTGGCAAAGAATTTATACTGGCCAAGGATTTACCCCATGGAGACACTAAGCGCCTGGAGATGGCCCGCGCTCTGGCTGCCGAACCGGAGCTTCTTTTGCTGGACGAACCCTTCGCCGGCCTGGGGCATCATGAAACCTCCGCCCTCTTCCCCTTGATCGAGCAATTGTCTCGAGAGGGGCACTCCATCATCATCATCGAGCACAAGCTCCGGGAACTGATGAAATTGGTGGGGCGAGTGATCACCCTTCATTTCGGGGAGAAGATCGCCGATGGGACCCCGGATGAATTATCCCGTAACCAGAAGGTCATTGAAGCTTATTTGGGGAAAGGAGGGAGGACCTTTGCCACTGTTTGAAGTTCGAGATCTTTGGGTTGCTTACGGAAAAGCCCAGATTCTGGAAGGGATCACTATGGAGGTGGAGGCTCAGGAATTGGTGTCCGTAATCGGGCCAAACGGGGCTGGCAAGACGACCCTATTGAGGGCCATTTCAGGGGTCGCCGAGCCCAAAGGCTCGATCCTCTTTAGCGGGAATCGAATCGATCATCTTTCCCCAGTTGCCATCGTCAAATTGGGAATCATCCATTGCCCGGAGGGAAGACAGATCTTCCCTGAGATCAAAGTGGTGGAAAACCTTGAGTTGGGCGCCTATTCCCGCACGGATAAAGCCGGCATTAAACAGGATATGGAAAACATGTTCGAACTCTTTCCTATCCTTAAGGAGAGAAGAAACCAGCTGGCCCGGACGCTTAGCGGTGGAGAGCAGCAGATGCTGGCCATCGCCCGCTCTTTGATGTCAAAGCCCAAGCTTCTGATGCTCGACGAGCCATCCATGGGCCTGGCTATCTTGATCAAAGAAATGATTGGACAAACGATCAAGTCAATTAAGGGAAAAGGGGTAACCATACTGCTGGTAGAGCAGGACAGCAACCTGGCCTTCAGCATCGCTGACCGAGTCTACGTGCTGGAACAAGGAAAAGTAGCCCTCCAGGGTCTGCCGCAAGAATTAATGGAGAACCCTTACATCAAAGAGATCTATTTAGGAATTGGGTGAGGAAGAGATGTCCGCCTTGAAGGGATTGCGCATCCTGGATTTGACCCTTACCCTTCCCGGGCCTTACTGCACCCATCTTCTGGCGGATTTTGGCGCTGAGGTGATCAAGATTGAGAATCCGGAAGGGGGCGATTGGTTTCGGCACGAGGAGCCGGCGATTAAAGGGCTGGGCCTTCGTTTTCTGGACCTCAATCGGAATAAGAAGAGCCTTGCTTTAAACCTTAAGACCCCTGCGGGAAAGGAGATTTTTTTTGCTTTAGCCAGGTCCTCCCAAGTAGTGGTGGAAGGATTTCGCCCGGGTGTAGTGGAACGTTTGGGAATTGACTATTCCCGAGTGAAAGAAGTCAACCCGCAAATTGTTTATTGTTCCATCTCCGGATATGGCCAGGATGGTCCCTACCGGCTGCTTGCCGGCCACGACATCAACTACCTGGGTTACAGTGGTATCTTAGACCTGGCGGGGTACGAAGACCGGCCCCCTTCCTTGCCCTCTGTACCCATCGCCGATTATTCTGCGGGGGGACTTATGGCTGCCGTAGGAATTTTGCTGGCCTTGATGGCTGTTCAGAGGACGGGGAAAGGCCAGTTTGTGGACATCTCCATGCTCGATGGGGTGATGGGCTTTCAGCACGCTCCCTTGGCCGAGTATCTGGCCACAGGCGCTGCGCCCGAGAGAGGAAAGTTCTGGCTGGCCGGAAACATCCCATGTTACGCCCTCTACGAGACCCAGGATGGAAAGGCCATCACCGTTGGGCCCTTAGAACCCCATTTTTGGGCCAATCTCTGCCGGGCATTAGGGCGGGATGATTTTATTGATCATCAAAGGGCCGAAGGGGAAAAAGGTCAAGAGGTTTACAACTTTTTAAAAAAGACCTTTCGCCAAAAGACCCGCGATGAATGGGTAGCCTTTTTCCATGGGCAGGACGTTTGCCTGGGGCCGGTCAAAAACATGGGGGAGACATTGGAAGATCCGCAGATTAGGCATCGGCAGATGATTGTCGATGTGGAACATCCCCAGGCCGGCCAGCTGAAGCAGATCGGCATCCCCATTAAACTTTACGAGACTCCCGGAGAAATCCGCAGCCCGGCCCCATCTTTAGGGCAGCATACCGAGGAGATTTTGGGAGAGTTGGGCTATTCTGCTGAGGTGATTGAAGGCTTCCGGCGGGAGAAAGTAATTTGAAGATTAAAAAGCAGTCAGTATTAAGCGATCAGCCACAACAAAAAAATAAAACCATTATCTGGAGAGGGGCTGACTGCTGATAGCTGACAGCACCCGCCCCAACAACCCCGCAAGTAAGCTCGTCTTTCGGCTTCACTGCTGAAGCTTTTACCGAAGAGCTTTGCCGTCGCGGCGGCATCATGATCCGGGGAGATTTTCATCCGGAATATGTGCGGATCAGCATTGGAACGATGCCCCAGAATGAAGCGGTGGTGCAAACCGTCGCCGAGATGATCCAAAGAAGGAAGAAAAGGGGGTAAAACAACGATGGATAAGCGAATGGAGGTTTTGGAAGGGGCGATCGATCTTCATTTTCACGCCACACCCGACCTTCACGATCGGCTGCTGGATGAGATGGAGATCGCCAGGGAGGCTCGGGAGGCCGGCATGAAGGCCGTGCTCTCGAAAGCTCATTACGGGATTAATGCTAGCCGTATGTACTACGTAGGCAAAGCAGTTCCCGGCATCCACACCTTTGGAGGTGTGGTTTTAAATCCTGCCGTAGGCGGGCTCAATCCCAGCGCTGTGGAAGCGGCCATAGCGTTCGGAGGGAAAGAGGTCTGGATGCCCTCCATCTTCTCCGATGCCCATATCCGCCATTTCAAGGGAACTTATGGCACCATGCCGGGAAGGGTGAAGTGGCCGGAGAAGGGGATCACCATTCTTGATGGGGAAGGTAAGTTGCTCCCTGCAGTTAAAGAAATCCTCGACATGATCGCGGAGGCCAATATCATCCTGGGAACTTCTCATTGCTCAGCGGAAGAAAGTCGGATATTGATCGACGAAGCCTTCCGACGGGGGGTGAAAAAGATCCTGGTCACTCACCCGCATAACGAGGTTCCAGACCTTTCCCTGGAGGTTCAGGTGGAGTTTGCCAGAAAGGGAGCATACCTGGAGCACTGCTTTCTGCCGACGACCCCCATGTTTTTCAATGCCCGCCTAAAAGATGTCATCGAGGTAATCCGCCGGGCAGGGCCCGAGCGTTGTGTGCTGGCCACGGATTTCGGCCAGGTCTTTAACCCCTCTCCTGTTGAAGGGTTGCGAATGTTCATCCTCGGGTTGATGAATCAAGGAATTACCCGCAAAGAGATCGATATCATGGTGCGGAAGAATCCAGCCAAGCTGCTGGGTTTGGATTAACAATGCGCAGAGAGCATAGCGGAACAGTTGGGCGGTATGTCTTAGGTTATGGACTCAAGACCAGCGTGGCCAACGCTGCCCTTAAAAGAGGGAGGTACATCTTTTTTCAATGTTTTTTGGGCTTTCTATGGATTTTTAACCAGCGTTCAATGCGATCCCGATAAACAACGGTCAAAACGATTAAAAAGAGCGCTATTCCCAGGACAACGAAGAATCCTCGGTAATTTTCCGACCTGACGGCCTGCCCTTGCAGAGCCAAAAGAAGCGTACCCGGGATCCTGCCAACAAAAGAGACCACGAAAAAAGTTATTATGTGCATGGGGCTCAATCCCAAAAGATAGCAGAAATAGTCTTTGGGCATACCGGGGATGAGGAAAAAAATGAATGCAAAAAAGGCCCCCTGATGTTCCATAAGGTAATCAAACCTGGCCATAAGCTCCTGGCCCACGAAGCGGCGGACGAAAGGCAGGCCCAGGCGGCGGGCAATTAAAAAATTAGACAGCGAACCTATGGTAAGACCGATAGTGGAATAAATAAGGCCCGGGCCGATTCCGAAAAGGTAACCCCCTATGAAACCGGTTAGCTCGCCGGGAATAGGGGCAAAGAGAACCTGCAAGTATTGTAGCCCGATGAAGGTTAAGGGGGCGAAATAGCCAAAGGAAGCGACAAAATCACTAAGCTGATCTCTATTGGAGAAAAAACGCACCGCATCCCGGAAACCCTGGTAGGCTTCCCGGTAATAGTAAAGTAAAAGGCATATAAAAATAAGCAGCAAGCCATACCTGAGCAACAACCTCGGCCAGTTTTTATTGTTATTATTGGCCATTCATCCCTCGCCGGTTTTTGGGGAGCCTAAGATCATGTAAGTAGCCAGACCTTTGGCGATCAGGTTCCCTTTTTCGTTTTTCACTTCCATATCCGCTGTGGCCAGGCGTTTTCCTTTGTGAGCGATCCGGGCCTCCCCGATCATCTCTCCGTTATGGACGGAGGAAAGAAAATTGATTTTAAACTCGACTGTAGTCACTCTTTCCCCCGGTTGGATCATCGTCATAAGGGCAAAGGCCACAGCCGTATCTGCCAGTGAAGCAATCGCTCCGCCGTGGACGATGCTATACGGGTGGGTCAATTCTTTCCGGAAAGGCATGCGAAACCGGGCAAAACCTTCATCGATCTGCTCCAGGGTAATCTGCAGGAGTTGGTAATAAGGCGCGCTTTCCACTGTCCGCCTCAAGGCTTTTTCGTAACTTTCTTTAATGGGCATATTATAACTCCAAAAGCGATCGCCATCAGCGTTCAGCCGTAAGCAATTAAAGATTTTTTTAGCTGACGGATGATCGCTGAATGCTGTTTTTTTTCAACCATTCCAGGGCCTTTTCCATGGCCTGTTCCTCCACGCGCAACCGATGGCCAGCGCCTTCGATGAGGAAGAGATCTGCTTTTCCCCGGACCTGTTCATACAGACTCATAGCATGGCTTACATCCACAACATCATCCTCCGTCCCGTGGATGATGAGCAGTGGCCGGGGAGGAATCAGCCCCAGGCAATCTATTGGTTTCACCGTCCGGAACCCTTCCACCCAGTCTTCAGGCGAAGGCGGAAAAATTTTATCCTTGATGATGCCCACATCCCGGGCATGGGCCAGAAATTCTTCCAAGCCTTTGCCTGTGATCAAGTCGCGGAAATGAGCCGGAGAAGCTAACGAGACCAGAGCAGCAACTTCTTTTCTCCGGGCAGCCACGTAAATGGAAACGGCCGCTCCTCCACTAAAACCCATGAGGGAAATTTTTGCTGGATCGACTTCCGGGCGATGGAGAAGGTAATCCAAAGCCCCTTCTAAGTCCCGGGTCCATCCGGAGATGTCAAAATTTCCCTCGCTCAACCCGGCCCCGCGAAAATTAAAAACCAGAACGATAAACCCTTGCTGGCAGACGCTTTCGGCCAGTAGGGGATACCCCCGGTCGTCCGGATCTTTGATTTTAGCCGGGATCCCGTGGCAGAGAATCAGGGCTGGCCATGGCTGGTTTCCATCGGGCAGGTAAATTTCCCCCATGATCTTCAGCCCGTCGCATTTCCAGGATATTTTTTCAACGTTCATAAAAAAAAGTTATTAATCTCCTTTGCGTAAAAACCACACTTAAACAGCGCAAGTATATTGGAAAAAAAGTTTGGGAGCAAGGGGAAAAGTTTGTCCTGCCAGGACCCCTAATATTGATGATCTCGTAATAAGTCGCGAAATGGTCATTGCGAGAGCCAGCGAAGCAATCTCGTTTTTATAAGTGCCCGAAAAGACAAGATTGCTTCGTCGTCCCGCCAATGCGGAACTCCTCGCAATGACAGGAACAGGACTTTTTACGAAGCCATCAATATTTGATGATCTCGTAAAAAGTTTGAAAATACGTTTTTTTGTCATTCCGGCGAAAGCCGGAATCCAGTCTTTTCAAATAGTTATAAGTTCTCTGGACTACGGTTTTCACCTGTCTGCCCGGCACAGGCAGGCCGGAGTGACGGCTTTTTACGAAGCCATCAATATTGGGTTATAAAAAAGGGGTCTTCTCCAAATCGTGTGGGTGATTTTTGGACGTTTAGTGCCTCGTTCAGGGAGAAAAAGAATGCTCTCCTGTACGAACCGATGCTTTTTTTGAAAATGGAAGTTATCCATAGCCCCGGAGCGA